>Ga0123341_1006355_pt1 | contig 10685 bp, 7 predicted proteins | sample Turbeapinknodule_FD_89959 | JGI IMG/M metagenome (GOLD analysis project Ga0123341, IMG submission 89959) | Root nodule microbial communities of legume samples collected from Mexico - Turtle bean Mexico pink nodule | ecosystem: Host-associated > Plants > Roots > Nodule | place: Mexico: Nepantla...
AAACAGTAGTTACCAGTGATTTAAAAGATATAGATTTCCTTAATTATAAAATATTTTGTTCTGAATGAAAAATAACATAAATGACTGTCATAGGGACACTCTGGGAATATCACATAAAATCTCACATTCCTTTATAAGGAGGAGCAGCGAGGGACATTTTGTCCATGTGTTAAGGACAAACAAAAAGAAAAACAGAGCTACTCTCACTCTCAGAGAAACAGAGCACTCTGTTTTTCCTCACAGCTTATCTATCCATCTACCATTTCCTTCCCACCCTTCACTCAATGGCGGCGGCCAAGACCACCACGAAGGATTCTGAGAAGGCGGAGAACGGAGAGTCTCCTCCGGACCGGTGTCCGGTGGAGGAGGTGGCTCTGGTGGTGCCGGAGACCGACGACCCATCACTTCCGGTGATGACTTTCCGGGCATGGTTTCTGGGATTGGCATCATGCGTGGTCCTAATCTTCCTGAACACGTTCTTCACGTTCAGGACTCAGCCACTCACCATCTCGGCCATTCTCATGCAAATCGCGGTTCTTCCCATAGGAAGGTTCATGGCCGCGACGCTTCCCACCAAAGAGTACAGCTTTCTCGGGTGGCGCTTCACCTTGAACCCTGGACCCTTCAACATGAAGGAGCATGTCATCATCACAATCTTCGCAAACTGTGGTGTGTCCTTTGGAGGGGGTGATGCTTACTCCATTGGTGCCATTACTGTCATGAAGGCTTATTATAAACAGAGTTTGAGCTTTCTCTGTGCCCTGTTCATCGTCTTAACTACTCAGGTTTGCTTACCCTCCTTCAAATTTTGCGTCTTTTCCTTCTACTCATTTCTTTTAAACAGGTGGAACTTTTAGAAAGTGTTTGGTTTGGTAATATTTATTTATTTATTTCCTAATGGAACTTTTAAAGATAATAATTATTTTTTCTTGTGTTGGAAAGAGATTTGCGGGTGATGGGGTTGATAGGAAATAAATAATTCATTCTCTGCATGCATATTTATTAAAGATTAAAATTAAGTCTGGCTTTGAGATCTGTAAAGATTGAAGCTTTCTCGCATGCTATGTTGTCTTTTCAATATTAAAACCTGTTTCTTCTGATATGTTTTGTTTTTGTTTTCTTTGGAGCATATATTCTGTTCAATCTGTTTCTTAAAATTTTCTTTTAAAACTTATTATTGTTGCGAATGTTGAGTTGCGAATGTTGAGTTGCAGATGTTGGGGTATGGGTGGGCTGGGATTCTGAGGAGGTATCTGGTTGATCCCGTTGAAATGTGGTGGCCTGCAAACCTTGCTCAAGTCTCGCTCTTTAGGTTCATTCTTCCTCTTTCCTTCAATATTACGTTTTAACAAATTGGAACTGGTTGCTTATATTTCTATTCATTAAGCTCTCACCATTTCCAAAACCACGGAAAACAATTAATAGAAGAAAACCTCTACAATAATTGTACATCAGGAACAGTTAGAAAACAATTATTACTTTAAACTATCAATTAGTTAAATTAAATATCATGGTAAATAGGATAACTTTTACAAAAAAAACTATTAAACTTAATATACATGACAAGTTAAAGTTGATGACTGTTTAATTATGTGGGATATCTCTTCTTGCCTAGTGCTAAGTACTATGCTAACTGCAGAATTGGAACTTTCCAAAGAACTATTTAACCGTGTGCGTTTACACGTAATATGTGAGTAAAAAGTTCAGTCCAACCAATGAAGGCAAAATAGATGAAGATTTTTACTTATATTCTTATTCTATGAACATATGGGAGGTGGTGTGGCTGCAAAAGAATTTATACCAAGTTGAAATCAATAAAGATAAATGGAATCAAGTCCGTCGTTGACTAAATTGACTGAATTGTAATTTGATTGAATAAACGAATGGTAATTCCTAGCCCAGTGCGCACAACCAATATGTCAAAATTGTTGTAATATTCCCTTTGCAAGTGAGCATTGAAAAGGTAAAGTAGAAGATATATGAACACTACGTTGTTGTCAATGTTGCATCGGCTACTGTAGAATTGACCTATAGCCAATTATTTAGTATCTTCTCCAAAAGAGCTTACGCAACAGCAGAACCATTATTTTTATTAAAGGTTCTTCTATTTAGTCGTTTATTTTATCCTCTAATGTTACTTTGATTACATCAGTAACCTTATGCTACAGGGCTCTCCATGAAAAGGAGCAGAAATCAAAAGGTTTTACGAGGATGCAGTTTTTCCTCATTGCCATGGGTGCAAGCTTCTTGTATTATGCACTCCCTGGCTATCTGTTCACGGTCTTAACATTCTTCTCGTGGGTTTGCTGGGCATGGCCACATAACATCACTGCACAACAAGTTGGATCAGGTTATCATGGACTTGGAATTGGTGCCTTCACAATTGATTGGGCAGGGATTTCAGCTTACCATGGGAGCCCCCTTGTTTCACCATGGTCTTCCATTGTTAATGTGGGAGTTGGATTTATCATGTTCATCTACATCATTGTACCTGTGTGTTACTGGAAGTTCAACACTTTTGATGCCCGCAAGTTTCCTATATTTTCTAACCAGTTGTTCACGTCCTCTGGCCATAAATATGACACTACCAAGATCTTAACCACGGAGTATGATCTTAACATTGATGCATACAACAAATACGGCAAGTTATACCTTAGTCCTCTTTTTGCGTTATCAATTGGATCGGGTTTTGCAAGATTTACTGCTACCATCACTCACGTGGCACTGTTTTATGGAAGGTAGGTTACTTTCAAAGCTTTTACCATGACTTTATCTCTTACTTGATTGCATGAAATCACTTTGATATAAGATCACTTTGAAATCACTTCAGAGTGGTTTTTTTTATATATGAATGAATGATGTGCTATTTGTACATGTTAGTAACAGATGTAGAATAGTTTGACACTGAAATAGTTTCCTTTTCCCAGGGATATTTGGAGACAGAGTAAATCCGCTATGAGTAATGCGAAATTGGATGTCCATGGTAGACTCATGCAGGCTTATAAGCAAGTACCTGAATGGTGGTTCCTCAGTGTATTGTTTGGGAGCATGGTACTATCCGTTGTAATGGCCTTTGTGTGGAAAACGGATGTGCAACTGCCATGGTGGGGTATGTTCCTTGCTTTTGGTTTGGCTTTTATTGTTACCCTCCCAATTGGTGTCATTCAAGCAACTACCAACCAGGTACTATCTCCAATATTCCTGGCCCCTCCACTATTATTTTGATGCTAAGTGGGAAGCAATAGAGATTTAACATTATAACACGAGTTAGTTTTCTGAATCATGTGGCAGCAACCTGGATATGACATTATAGCACAGTTCATGATTGGGTATATACTTCCAGGAAAACCAATTGCAAATTTGCTCTTCAAGATTTATGGGAGAATCAGCACCGTCCATGCTCTCTCTTTCTTGTCTGATCTCAAACTTGGCCACTACATGAAAATTCCTCCACGATGCATGTATACCGCTCAGGTCTGTGCACCTTCAAAATCTCCAAATCCAACTCTTTTCACTCACACTAGAATTTTTTCCTTATTTTCTAGTTACTTAATTCATTTTTGGCTTATAATTTCCAAACAGCTGGTGGGAACTCTTGTTGCTGGTGTAGTGAACCTTGCAGTGGCTTGGTGGATGTTGGATAGCATTAAGGACATATGCATGGATGATAAACTTCACCATGACAGTCCTTGGACATGCCCCAAATACAGAGTTACCTTTGATGCATCTGTTATATGGGGTCTGATTGGACCAAAGCGGCTCTTTGGACCCGGTGGGTTATACAGGAACCTTGTGTGGCTATTCCTGATTGGAGCAGTGTTGCCGGTTCCTATTTGGGTGTTGAGCAAAATCTACCCTGAGAAGAAATGGATACCACTGATAAACATACCAGTTATAAGCTATGGCTTTGCTGGAATGCCACCGGCAACTCCTGCCAATATTGCAAGTTGGCTGTTGACTGGAATGATCTTCAATTACTTCGTCTTCCGCTACAACAAACGTTGGTGGCAGAAGTACAACTATGTACTATCTGCAGCACTGGATGCAGGCACAGCTTTCATGGGTGTTCTAATATTCTTTGCCCTGCAAAATGCTGGCCATAATCTCAAATGGTGGGGAAGTGAAATGGACCATTGCCCATTGGCTACTTGCCCAACTGCACCTGGGATTGAGGTTGATGGGTGTCCAGTATTCACATAGAGAAGAACCACAATGGGTTTAGCCTTTTTCTTTTATGTTTGTTTGGGGTGGGGACAAAGCTAGGCTTTTAGTACAGCTATAACCTATATGGGGTGAAAGCGAAAGGAATAACCAATTGCTTAGCAAAATTCTGTACATGCTTGCCATTCTGGAGGGTTTTCTATTTTCAACTATTGTTGTTATATATGCCTCATAATAGATGATGAGGTCTTTTTGGTAATGGAACGAAGTATGACTTGAAATACTTTTTGAAGGCTTGAAAAAATTCACCAGCACTCATCTTTCCACACTTCAGAAATCATTATGGTATTGCAATTATGTGGCCTTTGATAGAGAGACATGCTTAGTAGTGGCGCGGAATCTAATTCCAAAGACAATAAGATATGCTTGTAATCTCAAATAAGATGTGGTGTTGTAACTCATTTGAAAGTATAAAATTTTAAGCGTTGACTCCTTCGAATTTGTACATGCTACAGTTATTTTGCAGGTTAAATTAAAAGTGAAAAACCTGATTTTTTTCTCTTTTTTTTTTTGTGTATATCGGAAGAAAATTCTTTAGATCAGAGACAAACTTAAAAGGGCTAAATTAATTCCACTCCATTTGACCATTAATATCCAACTTTACCAGTCCTTAATAATATATCAGTGGCTTTTTAAATAGAAGAAAATGTGTTCATCCATCCCTCTTACAGAGGAGAGGATCCATATCTGGAATTCACATTTGAAGTTTTCATGGGCTTCATTCAATTTTTACATTTTCCAGTGGCAACCTATTTTCCAAAAATATGAAATTTAAAGCACAAGCAAACAAATTCCAAAACAGCTTTCCAGCAATTCTCAGATTGAAAAGTAAGCAGCGAGCATCCTGTTTTATTCGTATTTAAGCTTCCAATAAACGCTATCCCATAAAAACATGACATTATAGGCAAACATGAATGCACATGTAAAACTGCGTGGCCAACATATTAAGAACAATAATAAAAAAAACTCTATCTCCAGCAAGATAAAGAGAAAAAAGAAGCTCAGTTATATACCACCAGAGGTCAGTTCAAAGTAAACGAATCATCTGACCAAAAAGGAAGGAAATGAATCGCAAATATCCTTAAAACATTCTCACACATGGAATAATAGAGCACCAAATTCAACCATCAGGGTACGCAAAATTAGAAAATAAAAATAGGGAACGGAAAATGCATGTGATAAGAACCTCTTATAAATTATTTTTATCCTCTTAATCACTCAACCAAAATTCCTAGAGAACAGCACCACCAAATAATTAAGAGTTGAAACTAAATTGTTTGATGATTGACCATCAAGCAATTGCATTATATATAATACAATCTTGGCTTGTGGTGATCCTTATGTAGCTTTTCATTTCTCTCTTATAACTATGCCTACGCAAAACTCTCTATAAACTAATAGAAAGGGCTAAAATTGTGTTCCATATGATTTATGTATATGGTTTACCTTACAACGACTTGTACAGCACCACAGTGACATATTTGGCTAGAAACCGATGAGTTGTACCAAGGCCAACAACTGTAGGACTGCTCTTTCCTTTCTGCGTGTAAAGATGATTCAGCACTCCATGTTGAGGTCTTGACAGAGGATGTTGAATTTCTATATTTGTTCCAGGCACATTTAGCAGTGTCATTTGCAAGAGTGGAGGAACCAACGGTGGCTCCTTAGCATAATCTTCAGAACTAAGCTGTAAGTTATCATAACTTGACTCAGGTGATTGAGGAGGCTCAAAACTAGAAATGCTTCCAATATCTTCAGGAACATAATCCTACACATATAGTACATAAATTTGTTATTCTCAATTTAGAAATCAATGGCTTCTAGCAGTAAAAGAATGCAAACTTCAATTTTACTCACAGAGGATACGCTACGAGATAGATTACTGGCTAGTTTTCATGTGTTAATTCAGTCCCATGAGAGCATTTGAAAAATAAGTGGCTATGTAAAAATGAAATATCAAAACACTTGATATGGAAAACTATTCTATAACAATCATCAGAAAAATCAATTCATGCACATCAAAGGCCGCTATGCTATAATCAAAGAAGATTGCCACAGTTACCTAGTTAACAAGTGAAGCAAAAGTACCAAGAGGCTATGATGCATCTTGACCCCTCAGGTGCAGCTTTTTGTATAAGAATAATAATAAAGAAAAGACTCTGAAATACCACCTATCTAACCTAACCTAAATTTTTAGGAGCCCAAAATAGAAATAGAAAAAAAAAAAATATTTCTTTGATTGAATTGAACAAAGGTTAAATATTTCTTCTTCCCATTTTAAAGCCTTTCTACACTAAGGAGTGTGCTTTCCAGTGACTCTCGCCTCAAGTCGTTAAAAGAACCCAGCAGCTTTCGCCATTAACTACTTTGGCGAACAGACGTATTCGTTATAATTAACCAATTTGACTTTTATTTAAGCAGGAGATAGCACAAAAATAAGTATTTAATTTTCTTTTACTCCCCTATCCCCTTCTTCCCAGAGCTTTTTTATGCTAATACCCTGAAGACTACGACCCAATCACTCTCTATAGCATTTCACTTGAACCAAGATTGATCAGAAGCCCATTTCAAGTGGATTCCATATCAATAAAGTGATCATTATGTGTTGATAAAAAAAAAAAAAGCAGACATGCTGAATCTAAAGCTTAAAAATATTTGGTTTAGTACTTATCAAAAAGTATTTAAACACTGATGACTCCGGTAGTCGGTGTTTTGCTAGAAAGGGGAATTCAAAGCTTTATGCCCTCTGTGCAAGATCAGACACAGAGTAACAAGAATCCAATCTATTAGTAAGGAGAAGTGTTACCGTCGAAAAGGAATAGAAAAACACCAAGTTAAGCCCTGCCGACTTCCCTTGACTACTCAATGAACGGAAAATATTCACCCGGGACAACAGTTATGACAAGAAATCCAAAAAAATGTCCCTGAAATCAGTTTTGGATCATATTCATCTGAAACAAAATTCTTGCAGGAAGTTAAGGGACGTGCAATCGAAGAGTGTGAAAAGGAAGAAAATAAAAACCTCCAGGAATAACTCAACCGTAGGGTTATATGTAGACCAAAAACGGGGCACTAGCTCCAAGGAAAAGTGAAAAGGAACAAAGGTTTCACATTATCAAAGGAGGTTAAAGTGCATTCAAGTTACTGAAAACTAACAAGGCTTGCCCTTTACAATTTAATCTCACTGGATTTTTACATTTTTGCAGCATTAGCATAATTATTTTCTCAAAACGACATATAATGACCTCAAAATTTCAATTTTGTTTGAATGCAGAATATGTCAATATATATGAAATAATACCTGTAAGTCCAAGATGTTGTAAGCATTCCCGGCATCATCATGGGCCCAAGGCGAGTCTGGAGTATACCTCCTCCGTCCATCCACAATAAATCTGTACTGATAAACCCCAGATGGCAATACCTTCATTACTGCAAAGTCTTTCCCTGATCTCTGTAGGGGCATTCTAACGAACAAGGACTATCAGAATTCAAGAAACAAGGAAAAGAAGACATTGAAGACTAGTAAAGAAGATCTTAAATTTTTTAAACCTGGTTTTCCAATTATCCCACGATCCCTCCACAGCTACTTCCTTTCCACCATAACTCCAAGTAACCATAGTTGGAATTCCCAGATCACTGAACATATCTTCATACCCTGAAGTTGTCTCCATCGAGGAATAACTGGGAACATGCATCTCCTCATGTGTTTGTAGCGGAACCACAGGAAGCTACACAAGGAAAAGGGAATTCTTGAGAATTGATGAAAACAGAGAGTCCACGGAACAACAGTATACAAAACAGGTAGGAAAAGGACCACATCCAATCCAATAAAAAGAGAACGAAATTGAGAATCGAGCTTGGTAAAGAGCAAGCACCACAACACATGTAAATTAGAAGCAGAAGAGAAGCAACAAAAAAGTTGTATAAAAAAAGAGAGAAATTGAATGAAAAGGATACGGCTAAATTCGGATATTATTGAGAGAGTGTAAGAACCTGAGGAGAGAAGACGAAGGGAGAGATGGTGGGAGGGGAGTGAGGCATGGTGTTCCCATCAGCAGAAGCTTCTTCTGCTTCTTCTTCAGAACCACGCACGTTCACATTACCCATTCTCAACTCAAACGAAGAATGACGAATGAAAGGGAAAAAGCTGCAACTTGAAGAAAAAAGAATAATAATAATAAGAAGAAGATTCTCCGACGAGTTTGGAGGGGGGAGCAACACCCTGCAGCAGCGTCACCACCTCCTCATTTCTTTTCTTTAAGATACTTTGCTACTTAACCACCTTTATAAACAAAAAACTAACTGTCATTCTTAAAAACCAAAATTTCCAGAACATCCTTAAAATACAAACAATTTTAAAATATTAAAAAAATTTAAAGATGCTGTCAAATGGAAACTGAATTTTTAATAAAACTGTATAAATACATTGTTTTATGAATTTTTAAAACCCTTTTATACATTTTTAATAACAAGTTTTTTAATTCTTTAATTAATCTATAACACTGATTAGTGAGACCATAGAAAAAACCAAACCACTCCGATTCTATACGAGTTACTTTAAAGATAGAAGTAAATTATTAATTGCTTGATAATTTTTTACTTACTAAAGAATTATAAATAAAAAACTATATTTAAAAATAAAAACAATATGAGAAAAATGTCAAGATTCGGTATTAATATTATAATGCTTGTAGACTCAAATTTTTCAAATGTCCGTTCTCAGGCTTATCGTCAATCCTCGTAGTTTTTAAATATTTTATATAATAATTATAATCGTAAAACTTAAAAATTAAAGTATTTAATTACAACTACATTTATAGGTGCTTTTGAGTATGATAAGGTTTTATCAAACCTGTTGCTCAATTGATAGTAGACTGAGTCAGTGGATACCCAGAAAATAAAAAATATTTTTAAGTTTAAAATTTTTATTTTATTTCTATACAAGTCATTTTGATATAGCTTTTTGATATTTATAGTGTATGTGCATTTTGATTAAAAAAATGCATTTGAACAAATTAAATAAAAATTTCAATAAAAAAAAGTAAAAATAAAATTGATGTATCAACTTTACAAAAAAAATCATGATTTGACTGGGTGTTTGACACATGTCCATAAGAATTTATCCTCACAAGTAAATTTTTTTTTCTGATATTTTACAAAACCCATAAATTAGAGAGAAGTTTGAGTTTATTATTGAGGTAAAAAGTAGATAGATTTATTATTAAATGGCATGGTAATGACAAAAAAAGAGTTTAAGAATCCATATATCAGTTTTCCATTAAAAATACTGTAAGGAATGTTTTGGCATGGAGACTAAGACAGGAAAGGAAGAATAATAGCTTTCAATGCATGTAATTTTTCAATCTTTATTTTATAAAACGTTACAAATAATAAATTAAAATTAAAAATGTATTATTTAATAGATGGGTTAGTTAATGAGTTTGGTACCAAAACTCAATACTCAACTTAATGGACAGTGAGTTTAATTGGATTAGGTTAAATTTGACCTAAACACTTAAAATTACAATTAAATTCACTATATATAATAAATTAATTACAAAGCACGATAAAACAAAAATTAATACATCAGCATTTTAATGTCATCATGACACATTTTTGCATTCTAGCTCCTGTGGGACTCTTAGAGGTGAGACACAATTAAATAAAACTTAAATACATGCAACTAAGTTCTTGGATAATTTATCTTTTTGCCTTTCTCTTGGAACTATTCAATTAGAACCTTTTGCATAAAACATACATATACATTTCAAGGGAAAAAAGTTTTCTGTTTTACAAAGTGAAGAGAGAACAATAAAGAATGAGAAAATTATTTTGATTCATTTTAGTTTTCTAGATTACTTTATTTTGTGCTTTTGGGTTTGAGTTTTTAGGAGTGTCGAAAAGTTGTGTATTTTGAAAATATTGAATTGTGGGTGTAGTATGAAGATGGTAATGGTGGATATTTGTTAGCTAGGGTTTGAAGTCATTTAAGTATGTGTTGGTAATAAAGAGCATTAGGGATGATTTTGTGATGATGTATTACATAGAGTTTTGTTTGGACTTGAGACTATTGCTACATAAGTTGATGGAGAAAAAAATTATGGCTATAGGTTTTATTTGACAAGTATTGCTGAATAATCCACTATATCTAACTTTTGCTAACATAGAAAGTTTATATGGAATGAAATTTAAATTTCTTTCAGTTTTTTGTTAGTTATTCCTTCACTTCTACCAACATACAGAAAGTGGTATGAAATAAACTTATAAAATACATTTTTTTATATGAAAAAAACTTAGATGAAAAACAATAAATTATTTAATACCTATTGCATTTAAGTGGTGAAGTGTAATTCTATTAAGAATATTTTCAAACATTTAAATACTAATATTCAAACTACAAGAAAATCATTAAATAGAAACTAATTTTAAAAATAATAAATAATTAGTCACTGTATTAATTACAT
>Ga0123341_1006356_pt1 | contig 10685 bp, 10 predicted proteins | sample Turbeapinknodule_FD_89959 | JGI IMG/M metagenome (GOLD analysis project Ga0123341, IMG submission 89959) | Root nodule microbial communities of legume samples collected from Mexico - Turtle bean Mexico pink nodule | ecosystem: Host-associated > Plants > Roots > Nodule | place: Mexico: Nepantla...
AAAAAAATATAGTACCGATTTGACCTTCTGCATTCTGATTCAAAACGTACACGGATGATCTACATGAAGGAGAGCAACGAGTTAATCAAGTCAAAACTTATTCTCCTTACTTAATTATCATATTTGATCTAAGGCCTTTTTAACAAACTGTTCAATTAGGTTACATCAATTATAAAGTAGAAGAAAGGGATAACCATGATTTTCAAGTAAAAACTTTAATCAGAATATGACGTATCATGATAGTCAAAATTAAATCTTAAACTATAATAACCAGGAGTCACAATTCATAGACTCAACTCCAAGTATAAATACCTCCACCCATATAGATATGCTTCATCAATTTCCTTGATTTCTCCAGTTTTGAAACACATAATAATGAAGGTTCTAAACTTTATTCTGTCACTGATTCTGCTTCTCGCTGTGGTTCATGTTGAGCCAAACCTAGCTGGTAGGGCATTGAACATGAATGAGCTACTATCCCTAGACAACAAGGGTCCTGTGACTCCCTCAGGGCCTTCTACCTGCACGTATATCCCACGAACCGGGGGCAAAAACTGCCCTCCTCTCGAAGAAATGGATGTCCAGCACCATCGTCTTGTGGTTCCGTTTGGTGTTGCCACTAATCAACATTAAAGCATGAACCTCTCTCTTGTAATCATTTTTAGTTAAGCCACAAGCAAAGGGTGAAGGCTCCCATAATTGGACGAAATCAAACACTATATTATATATGTGTCTAACAATATGATCATCGGTTTAATTTAGTTATCATTATTATGTTTATGTGTAATCTTCTGCAGCTTAATTATGTTACGTGTTTTTATTAATGTTGGATAAAGTTTTTCAATCTGAAGAAATGATTTAGTTGTAATTCATTGAGGAAATGAAATACTTTCTGCTGTCGGGAAAAGTCTTGATTTTTAAGCGATGATTGATTATTTATTTTTTATTTAAAAAATAATGATATAACACTAAATGATCCGTTCTACAAATACATTGTTCATATCTATAAATTTATGATTTTCAATGAATTTTAATTGATAATAAACAATATAATAAAATAAGTTTGTTATGACATTTTCTATCATATAGGTTTTACAAGCAAAAGTTTATCTAGAAACATATAGTATGAGTGAATATACTCTAAAATCTGAATATAAAATACTTACAATGTTGTATAGAAAATGATAGATAAAAAAGTTCACAATATTAATACAAAAATTAACAAAAAAAAAATTGAACTCCACTCACCTTAATTAACTTTAAAACATGTATGGAAATCTAACCACTATCAAGTCTTGTAACAAATCCCTTTCTTGTTTACCTTCCAAAGAAATGCCAGAATGGGAAAAATGGAGAAATGAAATGATCATTTTAAAATTAATTAAAATAATTTTATGTTCTTGCCGGTTGACCAGAATGTGCTTCATGCGTAGCTGCGACTCGCGTATCAATGACACCGTCGTCTTGGTTCCAAATCTTCACCCTACACCACCGTGAGTACCTGAAACAGAGAGAACAAAGGGCGCCCTCGCGGCCGTTTGCACTCCGACAATCAAGTCAGTAGGCAGAAAACACTATGCACCTCTGCATCGGAACACCGTAACTGCGATGTTCTGAAGGCGCGTAACTGTATTCTAACGAACTTCTCTCTGGTGCTCAAATCACTCGTGTGTACAGTGTGTAAGCGTGCAAATGATTAGAACGTGAAAACGTACCTTACTAAGCTTCCAGAAAGGCTTATATACCTTGGGTTTCAGTGTTACTGCCACGTGGCTTCTCTGACTTAAGCGCAATTCCACGTGGAAGGCCTTACAACGCTATAACCCAACTTAGGGAAATCCCAGCGCGTAAGTCTTCCTTCCTCGAAGTGCATCCAGCGCAAGGGGTGACTACCTGGGTGCCAACTCATGCGCCCCAGCCTCTAGTCACTCGCCTTGGGTGTGTATCAGCCTTCCTCTCGTACCATGCACGCGGATTACCCTTGGGGCGAGGCCCTCTCCCGTGTCGTATCTGTCCTAGGGATTCTCCAAAGGTGGCGCGGGTAGCCACGTCCTACACCTCATGCATGAGTACTTCACGAGTCAGGTTACTCCCTAATGGTACTGGGAATATGGCCTTGAAGCCACCTTTCCCTTCTCTTTATTACTGTTTTGAGGTACCAAGGCCCGAGGCCTCCTCGCCCGTACCGTGGCCTCTTATCGTGCCGCTCCCTCCACGGTCTTCCCTACCCGCGGGTATCGGGGGGTGGCACCATCGAGGCCAAAGCGCGCTCTTAGGACAACGAGTCACGCCTTTAAGGTGGGAGACGCTTAAACCTGGCAACGCCCATACATGGCGACGCCCATACATGACGATGCTCAAAGCGGTCAACACACTAACTTTCCTCCTTGGAGCCCCTTGGTGGGTCCCACTGTATGTTTGACTTTGGTCAACGCCTGAGGACGGGTCGGTATACAAGCCCCCCAGTCTTGAGCTGATAATTGTTTTCAGCGAAATGGCTAAGGCCTCGCCCTACAGTCCACGTGGCATTCTGATGACGTGACATTCTCTGCGCTGGTGACGTGACACTCTCTGCGCTGGTGACGTGACTCTTTAAGTCACGCTTTAATCTCTTGACACGTGGCCCAATCGCACGGCTACCACTTAACGTCTCTTGCGCTCATCAAGTTTACATTATATCCTTCTAAAATCGTGCGCTTCAGTTACTGTTTCATCACTTTTCCCATTCCTTCACACTCTTCACCCTCTTCTCGAAGCTCTCTCTGATTCTCTCTTCACACCCCAAACTTTCGTCAACTCGATCATTCAAAGGTATGGTTTTTCTTCTTTGATGGTTCTTTCTCTTGATTGTTTGTATTGATATAACTGCCTGGGTCTGTTTATTTTTCTCGCATTCACGCTTTTCCTTCTCATTTCTTCGTTCCTCCCCTTTCTTAACCTCTCGCGTGGGTAGGGTTTTTCTGGGGTTTCTTCCTCTTTTTCGTCTTAACCCTCATTTGCTGAACCTTTACTCTTCTTCATTCTTCAGTTTCCTTTATGGCGCCAACCCTCCTCCTCCAGGGGTCAACTACAAAGCCCTGTACCCCTGGGCCCCTGATGAGTTGCTCGCTGAGTGCTCAAGTCTAACCTCCCTAAAGGATTGGAGGGACCATGTAGGCGACCCCAGTGTTTACCAATTCAGCGCCTTCGCTAGGAGGCATGACACGTACATATCTGTGCGCCCCTGCACCCCAGGTGAACCTGTCTGTGTGGACGAGAGGTCGAACGACGGGGTGCCCTTCTTCTTCTTCTACCAAACGGTGTTCAAACGCATAGGAATGCGTTTGCCCTTCTATGGGTTTGAGAGGGAGCTCTTAACTGAGATCAACGTCGCCCCTGCCCAACTACACTCCAATAGGTGGGCGTTTGTCAAGGCGTTCGGAATCTTATGCGGGTACTTCGGTCAAACCCCCTCCGTGGATATCTTCCTCCACTTCTTCGAGGTTAAGAAGCAAGGGAAGAGCCTCTAGGTCAGCTTCAGCGGCATCGCCGGGAGGGTCCTTCTATCTCTGTTCCAGCAATCCTACAAGGGATGGAGGGGCAAGTTCTTCAGGGTGAGTTGCACTGAGCACGACCACACTACTCTGGATAGCTTCCCTTTATACTGGGTGAAGGAAGTGAAGCTGACTAAACCCAAAACTTTGGATGAACTACCCTCGACTGATCGAGAGGTTTTCCAGATTTTGGCTAGCGTGGGGGTCCTTGACACTGCTGAATTGATAGCTCGTGAATACGACTCCGAGGCCCTCACTAAATACATTAGTATGGGAACTACTCCCCACTTATCCTCTTTGATTTCTGCTTCTGCTAGTTTTCACTCTTGCTTGCATATGAATTATCTGTTTGCTTCGTGTTGTAGCTTGGCCTGTGCCTAACCTCTGCTCTGTTTGCTTTCTTGGTGTAGATTCAAAAATGGACAAGAACAAAAGGTTGAGACTTATCAAAGCTTTGACAGCCAAGGGCAAAGCTGCGTCCAAGGGAGCTGGGGACTCCACACACCCAGCCTCTGAACCTGCTCCCCCCATTTCTCCAACATCCCTCTCCCAAAACCTTCCCAACACCACACCTCACCAAAATCTTCCCTCTCCCAATGCCACTCACCCTCCTACCTCTCCACCACCCATCACGGCAGTGCCCCTTACCATGGTTGAGACTGCAACCACACCAGCCCCCCTGGACAAGGGCAAAGGGGTGGTGGTGGTTCCCTCCGAAGATGATGAGACTCCGCAGATGGGCAAGTCTTCAAGAGGAGGAGGACTACCAAGGTTGTCACCTCCACCTCTTCCTCAAATCATGGTGCAGAGTCCTTAAGGGAGCACCCTCCAAGCGCTACTTCACCGCCCCAACAATTAGCTTTGGAGGGTGGGGTCGAGTCTGAGCCCACACCTACCCCTGCATCGGCCCCAGATCTTCCCCAACCAGTCCAAGAGCTGCTAAGAGGCTACCTGCGCAAGGCGATGCCAGGGGGGCCATCTTAAGAGGCCAGGAAGGAGAGCATGGCCTACTACCTTGGGGCATTCCTTGCTTGCGCCACCACATGGCGTGATCAGGCTAAAGCCAAGGCCAGTGAGCTCTCTGTCCTTCAGGCTCTTGAAAAGAGTGTGCCTCCCTGAAGGAAGAAAGCAGACTCTGGAGCGTCATTGGGCCCGCCAAGAGGAAGCCTACAAGGACTCCTTGAAGGAGGCTCAGAAGGCGAAAGACGCCGCCAGCAAGAGACTGCACGAAGCTGGGCAAACCTACACCTAACTCCTTGGGCAAGTTTTTCCTATTCGTGTGGAAATTACAGATCTGAAAGACACTGCCAAAACCTCCAAGGTCAAGATGAAGAAGCTCGAGAATCAATGCGTTGACCGAGAGGTGAAACTGGGCACGGCGGAGGCAGCGTTTGATGCTAAGGCTAAGGCCTTCGACCTGCTTGAAGCTGAATTTGTAAAGCTGCGGGCGGAGTCGGTCAAAGCTTTAGCGGCCAAAGAGCAAGAGTTGGCCTCCCAAGCTGAGCACTTCAAGAAGGCGGAGCAAGAGCTGGTCGATGACGCCGCGGGCGCTTTAGCCGATGGGTTCACCGAGGCTCTTGCCCAAGCGGCTTGCGCAAACCCGGGAATCGACGTCTCTGGCTGCAGCCCCCTTAATGAAGTCGTAGAAGGCAAAATCGTGCCTGTAGAAGCTCTTGAGGATTAGCCTACTTACTGTAATTCTGTAGCTCTGTAACTCTGTGACCACTTGTATCGCCATATTTGAATATAAATGACCATTTTAACTTCACATTCTTGTGTACTCTTCTCCTCTCTTACTGCTTTGATAATTGTGTTTGTGCTTTATCTTCGCATTTACCATCGACTCTCCTTGCTTTGATCTATGCCTTCCTATTGTTCTTCGAATTCCTTCTGCTTCTTTGACTCGTAATGAACTTTGGCTTGATCTTTGGTTATCCTCCGTGGCCCCGAAGCGCCTACCACCGTCATCGCTTAAGATGAAAGAGGACTCATCTCTTCCCTGGCCTCAATGTTGCTCGAGGGCGAAGGAGGACTTATCTTGGCTGAAGCCTGCTTACCTGCACTGGGTGTCCACACTCGAGGAGCGACCTGCTGAACGCAAGGTCGTTTCGTCCTCAGCGTGTCTAAACACTTGGGACAAAGTTGCGCTTTGATGCCCACGCCCGAGGAGAGGTCTGCTAAAAGCAGCGCTGTATCGTCCTCGGGGTGTCTAAACACCAAGGCAACTAGCCCTTATCTCTGCGCACTTGGTGCCCATGCCCGAGGAGAGGCCTGCCCGTAAGCAGCGCCGTTTCGTCCTCGGAGTGTCCAAAAACACCAAGGCGATCAGTGTTCTTGGTGCCCACGCCTGGGAGAGGCATGCTGAAAGTAGTGTCGTGTCGTCCCCGGTGTGTCTAAACACCAAGATGTCCAGGGACCTTGGTGATTACGCCTAAGGAGAAGGTTTCTCGAAGGATGGCGCTTCTCCTATATGGCGTGTATCTGCACCAAGTCGCCTGACTCTCCACTGCTCCGAACTTCCTCACTGCCTGATGCCCACACTTGAAGGAGGCGCCCCCCGCCACTTCCTTGCGAAGTGTCTAGACACCAGATACCGGGGCTAGCCGTTCTTACCTGGGGAGGGGGCGTCCCGAAGGAATCCGTTAACCCCTGCCTAGGGACTGAACGCCTGGATTTTAGATATGCTATGCGTACCTTTCAAACTTGACGCCCATGCCCGAGGAGTGCGCTCCCGTCACCCCCTTTGGGGTGTCTACATGTCCAAGCTGGTTTGCGCGCTTGGTGTCCACGCCCAGAGGAGATATTCGCGTCCCTCCTGCTGAGGTGTCTACACACCATGGTGGCGGGTTCGTTTCTTAATGAACCGCGCCCTTTTCTTTTAGCGTTTCTTTACATTGCAAAAAAAGGAAATTGAGACAATGTATACTTGAACTCATTCTTTTACTTGGGTGACCTAATTAGAAAACCCTCAAAAGGGAAAAAGAGTGTCCCCTTTAAAACTGTGTACTACATAATGTTCTTTAACTAAAGTAAAACTTTAAATTAGCTGCGTTCTAGGTGTGTGGAATGGGGCCTCCTTCCAAAGTCTTAAGCTTGTACGAACCATTCCCCTTAGCCTCGTTTACTCTAAAGGGCCCGGTCCACTTGGGAGATAGCTTGTTCTCCAACTCATATGGATGAGCCTTTCGCATGACCAGGTTAGCTACTTGGAACTGCCGCGGCTTCACCTTGGAGTTGTACTGATGCTCCACCCTTCTCTTCACAGCCTCAACCTTTATCCTCACCTCTTCCCTGGCCTCGTCCAATAGGTCTAGGTTCACCCTCCTCTCCTCATTGGACTCCTCTGCCACAAAGCTTTGGAAACGGGGCGAGCTCTCATGAATTTCCACTAGGATCATGGCGTCCGACCCGTACACCAGGCTGAACGGCGTCTCCATGGTGGAAGACTGGGGCGTGGTGTAGTAAGCCCACACGATCCTTGGTACTTCTTCTGCCCACGCTCCCTTGGCTTTCTCAAGCCTCCTCTTCAACCCCCTCAACAAAATTTTGTTCGCGGACTCCACCTGTCCGTTTGTCTGGGGTTGTTCGACAGATGCAAACACCTGCTTGATGCCTACTTCTGAGCACAACTTACCCATTTGCAGGCTGGCAAACTGGGTACCATTATCTGAAACGAGGCGCCTCGGTACACCGAAGCGATACACAATATTTTTCCACACGAAGTGTTGTACCTTGTGTACGGTGATGTGCGCCACCGGCTCTGCTTTTATCCACTTCGTGAAGTACTCGATGGCGACTATCAAGTACTTCATCTACCTTATCGCCAAAGGGAAGGGCCCCAGAATGTCGATTCCCCATGTATGGAAAGGCCACGGGCTATAAATCGACCTCAGCTCTTTTGGAGGTGCCTTGTGCCAGTCAGCGTGCATTTGGCACTGCTTGCATCGCTAGGCATACCTCACGCAATCCTCCCTTACTGTCGGCCAGTAGAACCCTGCACGGATCACCTTGGATGCCAACGACCTCCCCCCTACATGGCTTCCACAGATCCCTTCGTGGAGCTCCGACATTATCCTTATGCACTCGTCGCCGCTCACACGTGTTAGAATCGGGTGCGTGAACCTATGCTTGAATAGTGCTCCATCGATGAGAGTGTACCTCGTGGAATTTCTATTTATCCTCTTGCCCTCTCCAGGCTCCGCAAGGAGGATCCCATCCGCGATGTAGCGCTTGTAGGGCGTCATCCATGTGTCCCCCTCTTCTAAAACGCACACCTGCATACGACCCTCCTCTTCGGGCGAGGCCGGATATATACTGACGCTGGGGACCCTCGCCGTGTCCTAAATCAAAGACTGATGGCTCTTCGGCTTTCCCCTAGTCATGCTGATATGAAGGACATCCACCCTATTATCTGCCACAAACGTTCGTGGCGCCTTGAGTGTCTCCTGGATGACCGTCCTCTGCCTTCCCCCCTTGCCTGAGCTGGCCAGTTTGGCGAGCAGGTCAACTTTGGCACGAACGCCCCCTTCAGCAACTGGACGTACTTCAGATACGCCGCCATCTGCGGATCCTTCGCTTGGTACTCCCCAGCTACCTGCCCCGTGACCAACTGGGAGTCGCTCTTCGCCATCAGACTCCACGCACCCATCTCCTTGGCCAGGAGCATCCCAGCTATGAGGGCTTCGTATTCTGCTTGGTTGTTGCTGGCCTTGAATGCAAACCTCAGGTCCTGCTCAATCAGCAAACCCTTTGGCCCCTCCAAGACCACGCCGGCTCCACTTCCTTGCTGGTTGGAGGACCCATCCACCGAAAGCATCCATTGCGAGCCTAACTCCATCTCTTGCTGTGTGCTTCCTAGTGAGAGCTCTGCCAAAAAGTCAGCGTATACCTGCCCTTTGATGGATCCCCTGGGCTCGTACTGAATATAGAACTCAGACAGTTGTACCGCCCAGCGAACCATCCTTCCTGCGACGTCTGGCTTCTGCAATACCTTATGGATAGGGAGGTCTGTCATCACCACCACCGTGAAGCTTTGGAAGTAATGGCGAAGCCTCCTAGTTGAGAACACCACTGTCAGTGTCGCCTTCTCCAACGATTGATACCTCGTCTCCGGCCCCTACAAGACTTTACTGACGAAGTATATGGGCTTCTGAGTCTGATCCTGCTATTGAACCAGCACAGAGCTGATGGCCCACTCCGTCACTGTGAAATACAAACAGGGGGTTTGCCGGCCCGCGGCTTGCATAGCACGGGAGGTGTCGCCAGGTACTCCTTTAGCCTGAGGAAAGTTGTCTCGCACTCCTCTGTCCACACGAAGCGGCCGTTCCTTTTCAGGCACTGAAAGTATGGGTGACCTTTATCTCCACCAGCAGAAACTAACCTCGACAAGGCCGCCATGCACCCCGTCAGCTGCTGCACTTCTTTCACCGAGGCAGGACTCCTCATCGCTAGGATCGCCGCACACTTGTCGGGGTTCGCCTCTATCCCCGGCTCGGTGAGCATGAAACCTAAGAACTTCCCCGCCTCGACCCCAAAAACGTGTTAGAATATATGGCTTTAAACTAGATGGGGTGGGGGTGAATTGTTTAAAGAGATTTTTCGTAATCTTTTAAGCCTTGAATGAAAATACTTCGAGAATACCTTGATTTAGAAATCAGTTTTTTCAAAAACACAAAGCTTAAAGCACTGCACCAGCAAAACAATCAGTTGTTTCGTAGAAACAATCGGTTGTTTATACCAGTAATAAAATCAAAACTGAATTTAAAGAGTTAGGGATAGAGAAAATGTACACAAATGTTTATACTGGTTCACTCCAAACCCAGAGCTACATCCAGTCTTCTCAGAGAACCTCTGAGGAAATCCACTAAGCAATCACACCTTGATCACTTACACCACAACCAAGAAAGTGACTTTGATCCCCTCAAGACACACACTTCTCTTGGCCAACACACCAACACTAAGATTTCTGATCTTGATCCCCTCAAGAACACACAACAAATCACAGCAAACACACAAATGAAACTTGTTTAACAGAGTACAAGGATTACACTTGTTACAGAAGATAATATGAAATCAATACAAGTCAAAATCCTATTCCACACACTTTGATCAATCACAAACTCTAAGCAATCTCAGCTCTTTGAAAAAGTCAAAATCTGTATTAAAAAAAAACTTATTACTCAAATTTGTTTTTCTGAATTTATTCAAAGATATTGTTTGTTATCAAATCTTAAAAAACTTATTCATTGCATTTAAAGATTGGTCAAAGCATTTAAAGACTGGAGCGTAAGCAGTTAAATCATTTAAAGCATTTAAAGCTCAGTCAAAGATAAAAAAGTTTTTCTGTTATGGTACCAAAACAAACAATCGGTTGTTTCCTCAAATCAATCGGTTGTTTTGGTTTTAATAGCTTAACCATTTGAAAAATAGTTTTCAATCTTTTTCTAAAAACATCTAAGTATAAACAATCGGTTGTTTTGACAAAACAATCGGTTGTTTCTAACTTATTTTGAAAAACATTTTTCTTTCAAAAAGATTGAGAATGCCTATGCTTTGGATTCAATCAAGAGGTGGATTAGAAACACAATCTACCCCAGATTCTAACTAAAACAACACAGCAGCAGCAAGCACAGCCAAGGCTTCAACATCCTTCAAAGGGTTTGGATTCTTCAAAGCTTGAACACCACTTGGTTCAACAATCTCCCCTTATTTGATGAAGACAAATCTCTGGTGCTTGTGTTTGATCTGATTGAATCTGAAGCAGTACCTGCAAAAGTAGCATTTATATTATCCAATGCTTCTTACAGCAGCAGGTCATATTTTTATATATTCAAAGCATAAAACATGACAAACAATCAGTTGTTTACACGAAACAATCGGTTGTTTCTATCAGCAGCAGCAGAAAACAACTTTAAATCAGAGATTTTCACAGTTTATACAGTTTCAGATAAAGATATACAAGAACCAATTAATTCTCCCCCTATTTGTCTTCACAAATAGACTTTTAGCATGTATTAAAACAGATTTATAAGAGATTATTAAGATCAAGGATACCTAACTCATTTCTTAGGAAGAAAAACCTCTCTTTTGGTAATGGTTTCGTGAAGATGTCAGCTAACTGCAGTTTGGTCTCCACAAACTTCACTTCACAGT
>Ga0123341_1006357_pt1 | contig 10685 bp, 12 predicted proteins | sample Turbeapinknodule_FD_89959 | JGI IMG/M metagenome (GOLD analysis project Ga0123341, IMG submission 89959) | Root nodule microbial communities of legume samples collected from Mexico - Turtle bean Mexico pink nodule | ecosystem: Host-associated > Plants > Roots > Nodule | place: Mexico: Nepantla...
CAAGGTCACTTTCTTGGTTGTGTTGTAAGTGATCTAGGTTTGATTGCTTAGTGGAATTCCTCAGTGGTTTCTGAGAAGACTGGATGTAGCTCTGGGTTTGGAGTGAACCAGTATAAACATCTGAGTGCATTCTCTCTATCCTTAACTCTTTAAATTCAATTTTGTTTTTGTTTACTGGTATAAACAACCGATTGTTTCTGCGAAACAACCAATTGTTTTTCTGGTGCTGTTGTTTTTGCTTATTATTTTGGCAAACTGGATCCCATATCAATTGTTTCTTGAGATAATTTCATTCTTGACTTAAAAGTTTTCGAAAACCCTCTTTAAACAATTCACCCTCCCTCTACTTTAAAGTCATCCATTCTAACAATCTCTCCTTTCACTACTATTATTTATTTAAATAATTTGACTTGGTTTACAAATGCAGCACAAGCATTTACATAATTGAGATTACAAATGGCAAAGCTACATACATTCTTTTTATAAAAAAATTTCAAGTCTTCTAACTTTAAAATGAATATATCTAGGTGATTGATGTTGTCCCCGATCAAGAAAGGTACCTTTTGACCTCTTTTAGCATGAAAATTTGACCAAAACTTAAGAATTTTTCTTTCTGCGAGGCAAATGTTCACCATCACCAAAAAAAAAATGTGAAATGGAGGCAATACTTGTTAGGTCATTTTTAAATTAATAGTAGTTGTTGTCTAACAACCTTTTCATTAACATGGATTAGACAACATATAAATTGATTAAAGTTATAAGCCTTGTTCCTTGGTGTGTGTTGTGTCACTAGTGCAAAATTCCTAAATAACAACAGTTAAAAGGCGACCATCATCAAAGAAAACGCGATAGAAATTCTGTAAAAGGGACAAACTTTTTGGCAATAGTTTACCTAAAATCGTTTTCAATTGAGAAAAATGACGATGATTATTTCATAAACTGTCATTAAAAGTAAAAAAACATAGAAACGACGGTGGTTATTAACATAATCATCATCATTTCTTTGATTTTATCCTTGCATCACGCTCATTTCCGCATTCTCTTCTTATTTTTGCCTTCTTCTTTAGGTTGCACTTCCCTTGTGCCGAAGGTTTTTGTGATTGTTGTTCGTGCCTCTTGCATTGTAGTCCCAAACTTAAGAATTCTTCTTTCTATGAGGGAATAGTTCATCACCACCAAAAGAATTGTTAAGAAATGGAGACAATACTAGTTAAGTCATTCTTAGATTAGTAGTAATTGTTGCCTAACAACATTTTTATTAACATGGATTAGACAGAACGTATATAACAACACTTTTAATTTATTTTGAGATGGTTTAAATTTATTAATTATGTTTTATATACATTTATACTTGTGGATTCATTAATTTGTTTATAATTGTCAAATTTGTAAGTGCTTGTGCTAATGTAAGGGTCTGATAATGTATTATTTGCAAGTTTGTCAATTATACAAAAATAACATAAATTTTAAAAAATACACATACAACGACAGTTCAAATAAAATTGTCGTTGTATTGAGGGTTTTAGCGATGATTTTGGTCGGTCATCATTTTTTCAGTAACTTAAAATTTTAATATTTTTTATTTCAAAATGGAACTCGCCTTTATTGAGTCTATTTATACGACAATTTCAAATAAAATCGTCGTTAAAACGCGATTTCATAAAGATGGTTTAAGACATCATTAAATTATAAAATCTTTATTAAGTACAATTTCAAAACTTTTTCTGAAAATATTTTTTTAACCATTGTTAAAAGTTTTGAGTGGTGTGTGCAGTAGTTCCTTCCATGCATAAAACTACCAGAAACAAATCCTCCTCGTTGCATAAAAAAATAGCGTCAAATTTGCAAGGACTATTGTGATAATTACATATATTGTCCCTCATAAGTCAGAATTAAGAAAGAGTTTTCTTCATTCAAATATAAACTCGAGTGAAGAATGCAGGAAAAAAAATAGAGGTTCCATTCTTTGTGTGAGAAATTACTCTCTCGTCAATCAAGTGATTTTGTTGGCACAATACCTTAGTTTCTTAATCTATATCTATAGTATTCTCAAAATGAGTATAAGCAAGAAACGTTTAACCAAAATCAAGTTCCCACCATTTTGTGATAATCTTCTGTTCATAAATTCAGTGGCTGTTTTGAAGATGATGAATTAAACAAGAGGATGACGGTCTTTATCTTTGTCTCTAAGAAGATCCAGTTTGGTCCATTTGGCACGCCTTAAGAAAAGGAAGAGTGTTCCAGCTTGACATAGCAGCCCGCAAATCAGGCCAATCCATAAACCCTATAGATTTTAATACAAGCACAATAATAAACTTATGAATGCAACAAGTCTCAGAATCAAGATGATTCTTCAAGATATCAGAACAAAATGAATCAGAATGTGTAATAACAATATTTTATTTACCTTATACTGTAAATTGGTCTTAAATCCGAGGAGACACGATATTGGTAAACCAACAAGATAAAAAGTTGCAAGATTAATATATGCAGTGGAGTGTTGCAGGCCACATCCTCTTGCTGCCCCTGTAGTATTAAACACAATTTTCACTTAAGAATTCGAAGTTTTTCAGATTTCACATAACTTTTCAGATACATAGATTTTTTAAACAAATAAGGGACCATGTAAAAAAATTAAAGTCGGAGTAAGGGCAAAAAACAAGAGGTAGGCCAAGGAAATTTGACAAAAAAACATCAAAGATTTTACTACAATTTAAGAAATTCAAACCTTGCATGACACCTTGGACAGCATCTAGTACTATGGAAATGGCAAGCAAGGGTGTCACTGCTGCAAACTCATCTTTAATTTTAGAACTATCAGTAAAAAGCTGAATCCAGATATTATGTCCAAATCCAAGTGCCAAAGCAAAACAGAAACTAAGGAGGAAAGAGAGCTTGACAGTGACATTCATTGCATGTTTAGCTCCTTCCGGGTTGCCTGCTCCCAATTCATTGGATACCCTTGTGCTGTCTAAGTTAAATTTCAACTCTTCAATTCATATACTATAATGTTGATTCAGAACATATTAGAAAATGCATGCAAAGAAGAATGTGTTCAACCCTCTAACCTTGCAGCCGCTCCGAGACCAATAGGAATCGTGTATGCAATGAATTGTGTGTTTAAACTGCAGATTATTTTGAAGATTATAACAATAATAAACCATATGAATCTTTTGTTGTTTTACACGAACAAAGAAAATATAAAGGTATTGGAATTGTACCATATTGCAACCAACGAAGTTGTTATCTGTGAGTTGGGCAATAGACCACCTAAGAAAACCAGAACTTCAAAAGCCCAGTACTCCAAACTTGCATAGCATAAACAACAGATAGTGAGTATGATGATATTATTAAGGACCTTACATTATTACATTAAATTCCAATAACATTCTCATAATTTGAACTGCAAAAAGCGTTTCAATATACAAGCTATATCGTGTATCTTTAGCAAATTAGGCTACTTGTCCTTAATTAGCAAAGATGAATAGTCAAAAGGACTAGCAAAGTGAAGGGTTGTTAGTGACTCGTACCATACCATTGCAGCAGAGGGCAGAGCTAGTTTAATGTTTGTTAACACGTAATGGAATGAATGCGTGGAAAACCCTTGCCATGTCTGCTGGAACTTCTTAGCATGCATGACATACAAGGCCAATAATAGCATTGATATCCATTGTGAAATAGAAGCTGAAACTGGTGCACCTGTAAAACTCAGACCTGACCACTGAACCAAGGCATATGCAATACCAATATGAACCAACAATGGAAGAGCTGAAAGTACAACCAATGGCATGACCACAGATTGTGTCTGCAGAAACCTCAGGATATTTTGCAAAAAGCTATATGCAAATAATCCTGGGATCAAAAACTTCATATAAAGAGCAGTTGTTCTTGCAATGTCCTGAGATTGATGAAGAAACACAAGGACAGGTTCTGTATAGAACCAAATAATGGATACAATGATGGAAAAAATAAGAGATATGATGCAAGAGGCCTGTAGGTAAATTCCCAACACTTGGTATTCCTTTGCACCAAATCCTTGCCCACACAGTGTTTCCAATGCCCCACTCAAACCAACCTACAAATAGAATAAAGGTATGATGAAGGGAGTTTAATCTAGTAACAACATTTACTTTAATTGCATTTAGTACAACAAGCTCTGAAACAATGTTATGATGTTAAGTTTGCGAGAACATTGATGAGCCAACATTCAGTATAGAGATAAAGATTAGAAACAATAATTGACACTTCGGTATAACTTTTACTGTAAAAATTCTAGACTCCAAAGACAAAAAAACATACAACCTAAGTTATTTTAAGAATTGGCAATGCTAAATGAATTTTTATAAATTAGTAGTGGGTAATTGGATCTACAGGCTTTCCACAATTTATAGTGATTTGTGAAACTCTTCTCAGAGCAACTACTACATTGAAATGTTTGTCATATCTACTAGTAATGATTCTTCTATTCTACAAATTAAGTGTATAAATATAGAGGTTAAAGCAGAAAGCTTTTGTTAAAAAATGGTTATTTATTATATTGTAGGAAAGGGTTTTGAGAAGAGAAAGAGGAATTACCATGACTGCAGAGCCAGTGACATTGAACCATGAGTTTGCAAGAGTAGCACCAGCAAGCTGAAGCTCTCCAAGGTGACCTACTAGCATGACAGAAACCGAAGTGATCAAGTAATAGAATATGTTAGTAAGAATCATTGGAAGTGAAAACAAGATTTGATGCTTGGCCTCTTCCATGTCCAACACTCTATTCCACCAACCCCAAACTTGGGGTCTTCTGTTTTCTTCTCTATCATCAGTTACCCTTAATAGAGGTGTTGCTGTGCTATCTGAACTGGGACTTCCTTCCATCTTCTCTGTCTCCTGTTTCATATTCTCTATGCTATCCATGTGTATATGTGTTTAATGAGGAAGCACTTCAATGATTGCTATATACATGTCGTCAAACAACTTAATTTTACAAAAATATGCGCCAAAAATTACTTTATGACAGATAATTTCTTAAAGCGACATCTTAAAGTTCCGCAAAATCATAAAAGCAGAATATGAGAAATAACTTTGCTGATCTGAATAAAAAATCTGGGTGGGTGTTGTTTTTTGGCTTTCAAACTTGGAACACTGGATCATGTTTGGACTGGGTCTAGTGTGCATTATTAGAATATTCTTCACGAGTATGTTAGTGTTTTGTCTGACTCTTCTCCAATCTTACCTGTCTATATGAGAACTTAGATTTGTAATAAAATTATTATATTTTCAGTAAATTTGATAACGATGGTATACTGGTTGAACAAGCTGGATGGATATTGTTTTGTAAGTTGGACTGACCAAAATTCTTTATTTAGGCTCTTGTTTATTAATTTTCCAATTACGAGGGGTTGAAGATTAGATTTCATAAAAACATTTATTTTTGTACTACCCAGAAAGGCTTGGAGCAATTAATAACCACTCTCAACTGAAGAGGTGATTTCAATTGTAGATTTCAATCACCTGCAGTTACAATTCCTGTATATCTCGGTAATAATGGAAAGTAAGTGACCACGTTCCCATAAAAATCAATTTTATAATTGATACTAAAATATTATACCGGTCCAAAAAGTCTATAAATACCATTTTAAGAAGATTTTTTTACTAATGCAATACTTTTTCACTCACCTTTTACTCAATTATTTTAAATTTCTTACTAACTTGAGCGTCAAATAGTCATTTATAGGTGGACTACCACGTGGTTCACCTATAGTGCACTCAGTTTTCAACCATAAAGTCAGGAAACCCTTTATAGGAGAAGTTGGTTCACTCACTGCTCGAACATCCACCTTGGATGACTCCAATTCATTATTGGTAAGAACATTTGGCGCTCAGGCCGCGATAAAACTTTTCTTGGGCCACATTGACAGCATCGTCTAACATGCCACCACTGGCATATAAAAGATATCAAAGAGGTGCATAACCAATATCAAGACGAAATGCAATCTCTAAAAAGGCAACATCACAACAAGATCATTACTCTTCACTTGTAGATCGCTTCTCTTCAACATGACCATGAAACTCATAATTCAAAACTGCCAGTTCAACACAATACGGAACATGAGGTTGAATCTCACCCTACACACCCTCTAAACCAACAGAGGATACACACATATTCGTGTCGAGTACACTTAGCAGGTTGGCTGCACATATCCCACCAATTTTATATCATGATTGATCTCAAGGACCAACGACGACAATCAATGCCTTTAATCCGGTAACTTGAGTCCGTTCACACAATGTGGAATCTCATTCGTGCCCATAGTAGTTGTCTTTCAAAGCATTACCTCCTCCCCCGAGGAATAGTAACACACATATTTTAGCACGTTTTCATCCATTTACCTCTAAGGTGAGGCAAGTCCAACTTCCAGAGTCATGGCGATGGCTAAACTTTAAAAAGTACGATGGGTCTTGAGACCCAGAAGCTCATGTCCAGGCCTATCTCACTTAAGTCAATCTTTTCTCTAGAGATCTTCACATGCCTTGCCAACTATTCCTGACAACCTTGAAATGAACCACACTCGAGTGGCTTCCTTTTTTAATGATTCCTTCGAGACCTTCTATGACAACTTTACAGCTTGGTTTTCAGATTGTAAACCCACAGTAATAGATTCTATGTCCCTTCACAATGTCATTCAAGGGGACAACAAGCCATTACAACAATATATGGCTTGCCTTGCCAAAGCATCTATGAGCATTCTTAATTTGCATCCTATTGTGGCTATACATTCTATGAAGCTCGGATTCTGACTAGGCACTTTAGATTCCTTGTATTTCCAGGAACCCAAGGGTGTGGGAAAACTTGCTTCCTCACATTGAGTTTGCTTATAATCGGGTAGTTAACTCTACTACTTCTCACACCCCTTTTGAGGTTGTGTATGGGTTCAATCTCCAGGTTCAAAGATCAATTCTGTGCGCCCCTTATTGGCATGCGTGGCATACTTGCCTACCTTCCTTTCAATTTGAAGCTTGATGTTGTGGTGCAAGTCTTTAATAAAATAAGTCTTTTCAAAACCATCTTTGCACAACACCTCATCAAGTATAGGAATAGGAAGGAGGTCAAGGGGTGTGAGGGGATTGAACCCATACACAACCTCAAAAGGGGTGTGAGAAGTAGTAGAGTTAACTACCCGATTATAAGCAAACTCAATGTGAGGAAGCAAGTTTTCCCACGCCCTTGGGTTCCCTGAAATAAGGCATCTCAAAATTTGAGCCAAAGTCCTATTGACCACTTTTGTCTGACCATCAGTCTGGGGATGGCAAGTAGTAGAAAACAAGAGTTTAGTGCCAAGTTTTTCCCATAATGTTTTCTAGAAGTGACTTAAGAACTTAGAGTTGTATGATACTATACTTCTAGGAAGCCCATGCAATATAACAACTTCCTTGAAGAAGAGATTTGCAATAACAAGCATAATCTACTTTGTGGCATGGTATAAAATGAGCCATTTTGGAAAAGCGATCCACTACCACAAAGATAGAGTCCATACCCTTAGATGTCTTGGGAAGACCTAGAATTAAATCCATAGAGATGTCTACCCAAGGCATGCCCGGGACGAGAAGAGAGGTATATAAGCCATGGGGTTGCACCTTAGACTTAGCCTTCCTACATGTTATGCATTTATCAGAGAAGCTATGTACGGTTTTGCGCATGTGGGGCCAAAATAAATGCTCATGCAATGTATCTAAGGTTTTAGCTACCTCAAAATGTCCCATAAGACCACCCTCATGCGCCTCCCTAACAAGAGATTGCCTCAAAGACCCTTGGGATATACAAAGTCTTTTCCTTTTAAAGAAAAAACCATCATGTATGAAAAAGTCTTTGTGTCCATCATTTGAGCACTCTTGAAAGATGTGAGAAAAGCTAAGGTCATCTTTATAGATTTCTTTTATGTGATCAAATCCCAAGTATTTAGTATCCAAAACATTTAGCAAGGTGTGCCTTCTTGAAAGAGCTTTCATCACCACATTTGTTTTACCTTGCTTATGTTTGATCACTTAAGGAAATTGCTCAATACACTCTACCCATTTAGCATGTCTCTTGTTAAGCTTTCTTTGACCTTTCAAATATTTAAGGGGTTCATGATCGCTATGTATCACAAACTCATTGGGAAAAAGGTAATGTTGTCAATTTTGCAAGGCCTTAACAAGAGCATAAAGCTCCTTGTCATAGGTTGCGTAATTGAGATGACTCCCCTTGTGTTTATCACTAAAATAAGCTATGGGGTGACCCTCTTGAAGGAGGATAGCCCCAATGCCTATGTTGGAGGCATCACATTCAAACTCAAATGTCTTAGTAAAGTTGGGAAGTGCTAAAATGGGTGCCTTAGTTAATTTATCTTTCAAAGTCTCAAAAGCTTTTTCTTGTTCTTGGCCCCATTTAAACACCACATCCTTCTTTACTATTGCATTGAGAGGTGCAACAATGGTACTAAAGTCTTTCACAAACCTTCTATAAAAACTAGGAAGTCCATGAAAGCTCTGTACCTCACTAACAATGGTGGGTGTAGGCCAATTTCTAATTGCTGCTACCTTTTCTTCATCCACATGCACCCCTTCGAACTCACAACAAACCCTAGGAAGTGTGTGTGATATATTGCAAACACATCTTTCTAGATTAGCATACAATTTTTCCTTCCTAAGGGTTTCTAAGACTTGCCTAACATGCTCGTTATGGTCTTCAAAGCACAAGCTATAGATAAAGATGTCATCAAAATAGACCACTACAACCTTGCCAATGAAAGGTCTTAAAACATGGTGCATAAGTCGCATGAAGGTGCTTAGAGCATTGGTTAAGCCAAAGGGCATGACTAACCACTCATACAACCCAAATTTGGTCTTAAAAGTGGTTTTCCATTCATCTCCTAGTTTAATCTGAATTTGGTTATAACCACTCTTAAGATCAATTTTGGTGAAGATTTAAGACTCATGTAACTCATCCAACAAGTCATCTAATTTAGGGATGGGATGCCTATACTTAATGGTGATATTGTTTATGGCGCAAAAAATTTGGAAGGCTGGGCTTGGTCAGTGGGTGCGCTCTCTCCTAGGTCCTCATCAAGTACCCAACTCAGCAAATTCGACCTTCAATTTTGCTTCACTCTTGAGTAAGTTCTCTTTTTCCTCGTGAAGTTGAGTTGAGCACTCCCCGACCTCTTTTAGCTTGGCCAAGGCCTCCTCCTTGACATATTTAATCTTCTTATTGGTCTCTCTCACCTCCTTTTTCTTCAACATTGCCAGCTCGGCCTCTACGACCTTAACTTGGCCACAGATTTGCACGATCGCCAAATTTTGTGTTCAAAAAGTAAAGTCTATCTCAACCTTATTGATGTAACCATGAATGGATCATCACCATCTAAGCTAGCCCAACCTTATTGGATGATTAACAGGAGCAGGAAACAAGACTCAAGGCTAGGTCACAAGGTCCCATCATTCCTTAAAGGATCATCAAGAGCAGAGGACCAGAGCATGGGCCAAAATATACATTGTTCTTTCTTTTAGTCTTTTTAAGAGTATGTGTTAAATAACCTTAAATTGGGCTTGTTCATGGCCCATAGGTGGACGAAACCCTAGCTTTCTAGAAATCTTCACTAGTATCGCACGTGTAGTCACACTTCCCACATTAAGCACATGCTTAAATGTGTAAATTGTGGCCCCTTCTAGATCCACAATTAGTGGCACATTTTTAGGAGTTAAGTAGGCTTAGTTTGAATTTCAAATTTCTCTCCTTACCCTAACCACATGGCACCTATCACTATAAATAGGTGGTCACCCCCTCTTGTATTTCACATTGAATTTTGAGTAAAGACACTTCGCTTGAGCGAGAACCTGAGTGTTCATGAATTTCTCTAAGTCTTATTGGATGTCTTCAAATGGCAACTCCTTTTCACTTATCTTGGATCCCTCCTCCAAGTGGCATGAATACCTCCATGCTTCCATCTTCACTGAATCATCTTCATCCATCTAAGTGTCCCCTTCTTTTCTACTTTTTCTTGTTAATCTCCTTTGTTCAATGTCTTTTAATTGTGTTGTCTTTTCCATTCAGCTACATATAATCTACTAGTGTGTGTGTGTATTTTTCTCGTTTTCTCTTTGAGGAGAACCTTCAAACTTACTTAACCTCTTGGCTAAGTACATGTCCAGTGGAGATCTTCACTGGGTTGTCACCATAAATGTCAAATCAACTTCTAATACAAGTGAAACTTATGAAAATATGTGTAATCTTAAATTCAACTCATATAATGTGGTACTCAGAGCATGGTTTTATTTGAGCTTAATTTGAGTTGAAATTGTTATCTTATCTGGTTATGTTTCATTTATGCACATTTCAGTTTGGTGTGCTAAATTCCTTGTCAATGAAATTACTTATATGTTTGTTTTTAAAATTTCCATAACCTACTTTGCTTGAGTCATATGTTCTTTACATGTTCTAGGATTGTATTTATATTTGGCTTATTTGATTTTAATTGTAAAGAATTCAAAACAATTAGAAGTTGTCTTAGTAGTGTTGGACATCTCAAGGATCCAACTTTGGTGTTTGATGAAACCATGTTGCCTTAAGTGTCTAAGTAGTTTAATTTCTATTTTATGTGTCTCGATTTATCTTTTTCCTTAAGAAATAATGATGAATCCAAGGACAAATAGTTTTTAAC
>Ga0123341_1006360_pt1 | contig 10683 bp, 10 predicted proteins | sample Turbeapinknodule_FD_89959 | JGI IMG/M metagenome (GOLD analysis project Ga0123341, IMG submission 89959) | Root nodule microbial communities of legume samples collected from Mexico - Turtle bean Mexico pink nodule | ecosystem: Host-associated > Plants > Roots > Nodule | place: Mexico: Nepantla...
ATTTTAGAGCTTTCCACGCCAGCATCAAATAATCTAATAATGCGGACAAGTTTTTCTATAAATATTTTTATAGGAAAGAAAGAAAAAATAATAATTTTATTTTCTTATAAATATTTATGGAAATTCGAATCTCTTAACGCCAAGTGAATAATGATAAACTGAATTAATTGCTGATGACTTGATTAAGTTAAACTAGAGGGGCATGCAATTGTTTTTTGTCGGTTATCACTTTCTGATAAGAAAAGAGAAAAAAGGGAGAAGAAAATATTAGTTCGATCCTATGCAAAGATATATATAATATTTAAAATGTAGGATATGAGAACATTTAAATTATTTTTTGGAGTAGAAAAATATTTTTTATGACCGGTTTAAAATATTTGTTTTTTTTATTTTTATAATTATAATAAAAAATTATATAATAAGTTTGAGTTTTTAAAAAATTAATGTATTTTTTTTTCTAAAATTGTGTTAGATCGGTACTAGAATTTTTATAAATCTAATAAATATTTTTTAAATTAGACATTTCATACATACGTGTCCTACAAGTGTTATATACGAGTATCCGATACCGACACGTCATTTAAAAAAAGTGTTTCATAAGTTTGATCACTACAGCTTAAAGACTTATTCTAAAATTATTCTATTTTAATAAAAGATTTTTTTTTCAGTAGTGCTCAACATAACACTAGGATGGAAACTGGAAACTATACAAACAGAACGGGAATAGTGGTATCTGTAGGTGGCGCGGACGATTCCTTTTAACGCAAAAGTTTATTTTCATCATAACTTGGTGATGAAGAATGTAGGTGATGAGTGTGCATTTTTATTGGTGATGAGTGATGGGCAAAGCACATTTGCAAGCCAGAATAATGATGAGCAATTTGGTAGAGTTTTTGTGATTTGGGAATGACGAAAGTACAGGGAATTGAATTTTAATTAAATTGGCGTATGTTGGTCCATAAAGTGGTTCAGGGAGACACATGAAAATGGGCATTATAATCTATTGTAACCACCTTTTGTCCACACTGATATCCCCATATAAATGTGGACAAAGTGTGAAGAGGGATCATAACTATATTCTCCACAAAATTAACACATCCAACAAGAACCATGAAGTGTGAACATTTTATTCATTGAAGGGCATGGGCCTCTGGTAATGAAAAGGTAAGTCACTAAAAGAGAATCCTAGAGTGTGTGAGTTTGGAGTTTTGAGGGTGGAAACTTAGAATCCAAATAATGCTCTCACCAGACACTCACAACAATACAACACAACTGAAACTTATAAATAAAGACGACTACAAGGCCTTCAATGCCACACCACCAGTGTCTCCCACGAATTAAAACTACCATTTAGAGCAGTAGTTGAAGCAGTAAAAGCTATCAACACAACCCATTTAATTAAAGGAACCTACCAAACTTTGCACCAATCTAGGCATTAAATTTTGTACATGGGTTTCAATTTACACTAATAAAATTTCATGTTTAATTGCCTTTCCCACTTGTCACTGTAATATTCAAAATTCAACTATAAAGGTAATACAAGGGCTAATGAATGAACATTGTGTTGGCATTAGCATTAACACTAGTAGCATGTGTATGATTGAAATATTTAGGGATTAGTGAGAAAAGTTTTGAGTGTGACATAACACAATTGAAGATTAGTGGGTGTGTTTGTTTGTCCTTAACTTATTGAGAATATGGTCAAGCCGACCAATGTAGAGAAACATACATGCACAGAAGAAGCTACTTATTGGCCATGTTTTTAGTCAGAGTATTGCCAAAAGATACTAAATAGCCCCTCATATAGGTCCTAATCTTAATCTTTGTGTTTAAGGACTAATTTCATCCTCAAGTGGAAGATGACAAGATTGCAAGCATCATGCCACACTTTTATTATATATATATCTCATTCATATTATACCTACTTCTCAACGGGATAATGTTAAGGATGCAAAATTCTAAAGAATAAAAAAGTGTGAACTGAATCTGAATTTTGGATTAACAAAATTGTGATTTGATTGCTGTAAAGCAACAGATGCATTCTTAAAAAGAAAAATACAAAGTTACGTATATATGTCACAATCTTAATTATTCATTCAAAATAATTATCAATTACAGTTTTATTGTGCATCATTTATTTTGGAATAACTAAGTTTATTTTTTTTATATATTTTAATATTTTCTCCATGCAAATTACAATAATTATATTGAATGGGATACTTTTTTTTTTAATTTTAGTAGTATTCTTCAAGGAGAATATTTGTAAAAGTTTTTTCTTCACCAAATAGTGTTCGCAAAAAATTCCCTAATATTTTATCTCTTTTAATTTATCCTTTTCATTTTATTTATAAATTGAATTTCAATATTTTTAAGAAAAATATCAATAATTAACCTTTTATTATCATATAACTTTTTATTATGAATTTAAAATATATCTTTTATGTTACAAATATTTATTCATTGTATTTTAATTACGTAAAATAAATATTTAGACTAAAAGAAAATTATTAAATAGAAACAAATTTTAGAGAAAAAATAATTAGTTGTTATATTGACTAAATTATATACTATTTCAAAGACTAAAAAGATTATTGACATATAAATTAGTTTTTATTATTGATGAAAACTTTCTAAATTAGGTTTTAACTATCAACTTTGGAATCTAAATAATCAAAGGATGGGACTTACTAATGTATGGTTTGAATGTGATTTTGTCTTGGTTTGTGTTGCATTTATTCATAGGACTAATATTCCGTGGATGCTTCTTAATCGATGAAATACTTGTCTTAATTAGGGTTACTCATATTTTTCGTGAAGAGGATGTATGTGCTGATAAGTTGGCTAGTTTAGGATTTATTCATAAAGAATCATTTCATTGGTATAATAGATTTCCATCTAGTTTGTTCGTAGAATTCTTTATGAATATGTATAGTTTACCCATGCATCGTTTTTGTCAACATATGGATTTTGATCTAGTCCCTCCATATTTTTTTTTTTTTTGTATTTCTCTCTTGTTTTTTTTTAATAATACATTTTTCGTGTGATGACAGATGATTATTGTTACTTGAGGTGTCAGCATAGCTGAGATGTTAAGTTGCATAGTGATGCCTAACATGAAAGCTTTATAAGAAAAAATAATTTAGATACTAACAATTTTTTTAGTCTCTAAAATAGTATCTAATTTAGTCAATATAACAACTAATTATTTTTTGTCTCTAAAATTGATTTTTATTTAATATTTTTTTAGTGGTTTCATCACAAGTTTAAAAGATGAACTAGTGTTAAAAGATGTGAAACTCATAAAAATATTTGTGATAATAATTTAATTGTAAAACCTGAGTTTTTGTTAAAGATAAATTTGAAATGCATAAAGAATATAAAGTTTATAAATAGAATATAAGGATGTACTATTCTTTAATTCATTAAAAAATTAATCATTCTATTACTCATTTCTTTGAATTCTTTATAAGTTTATTTGAATTCTTTATATGTTCATAGAAGAACTTTGTTGTATTCTATTACGGTATTAAGAAAGTAGATAAAGAGAAAGTAGACAGATAAGAAGTGAGATATTCCTCAATGGTTCAGTATTTGTTATTCATTCTTTTATTCTTCTTTTTGGGTGGTTGCAAAGGGAAGATGTTGTTAGTGTATGATTTTCCTTTTCATAGTTTACATGGAGCTTTGCTAGATATCTTGAAAGTGTCAAAGAAAGCTTTAACTAATAGGCATGCTACCTCCACTAAGGAGAGTTAATAGTAACTTCTAAATCTATCAAATGATTCCTTAGAAAGGTGAAGAATGTTACTGTTGCATCATATTGTACCTGAATCTTATAAGTATATTTTGGTATATAATTTTTTTTGTGTGTATTATGAAGTGAGTATGTTATTTGTGAACTTTTTAAGTTGGTTAGCAATATATTGATATGTTTGATGATTTTTTTAGCATGTTTAGGTGTTTTTTCTTCACTGCAAAATAATGTTATTAGACTTGATATTGCTCCAGCAATGACTTAGATCAAATGGTATGTATGATCACATTTATCAATTACTATCGCTTAATGCTCAAGCAGCAATAGTATGAACACTCAAGCAAATGTGTAAATGTTCAAGAAATGGAGAAAATAGCTTAAGCAAGAGCTTCTAGCTTCAGCAAGATGGAGGACCAGACAATTATCTCTCCTCTATAAGGGATACCACTCAAGTTTTTTTTTTTACCAACAAAGAATAAATAAAATAAAATGAGACACTTCAAGGGTGTCCCAACCCTTATACAGACACTTTAGAGGTGTCTCAACCCTTATACACAAAATAGCCAAAGCCAACCTGCTCAATACCTGACCATTCAGGCTCTACAGGCCTCCAAACCAAGCCTCAAAAGAAAGGAATGCAAACCACACCAAAAGTCAATTCTTGCTACCTTATCCAGGTTCATACAACCAATCTTTAGTCTAAACAATACAAACCCTACTACAACCAAAAGACTACAAACACAGTTACAAATCAAAAACTAATACAAAATAAAACTTCACACCCACAACCAGACCCACAACATCATGCCAAAAGGAACTCACTATTCTTCAATGCCTAAATTACCTTTGTCGTTTACCGATATGCCCGGTGTTCGTAAAATCTTCAATACACCAGAATCTAACTCACAACCTGCCACCAACAACAAACCCCTACCGACCCACAAAAGATTTCGCACGGCATCATTCGTTTTAAAGACTTATTGCCCTGGTAGGCCAAGAGCCTCAACCACAAAACTAACAAAATCCTATCAAGTTCATCCACCTAAAAGAAACAAATTAAAATAATACAGGGAATTGAAACAATAAACTTCAATCCTTCTAAACCCTGGAACCACCTAACGAACCTGCAACACATACCAAACTCCATTGTTGACCAAAGGGCAATGTTAGTTGCATCCAACTAAAAAACAAAGCAATAAAATATAAATCATACAAAAGATCATACATGTCGAGTCCTCATGCACCTACACCCACAAAGACCCCAACTCCACCCTTACTTTTTATTGATTTCAAAAAACAAAAAACACAGGGTCCAAACACCATCGAGCGTAAGTAAACGAAACATCATTTACTCTACTCGTGAGCCAAAACCACACCTTGAGTTGGCCCAAGGTGAAGATCAACAAACAATCCACTCTACAATTCTTAAAGATGATGAATTTCTCCTGTTTCCAAATTTCCCCAATCACAGCAATCCACATACACCTCCAATATTTGTTAATCTTTTGAGAAGCCCAACCAAGGTAAAACTGATTGAAATGGGAACAAGCGTCCCAATGGTATACGAAGGCCTCCTCAATCCACTTACTGCACATACTCCATACCTTCCAAGCTACCTTACACGTGAAGAAAACATGACTCCCTGATTCCTCCTCTTCCCCGCACAAGACACACATACTACTTTCCATAACAATCCCTATTTTCTCCAAATTCACCCTTGTTGGTAACCTATCAACCAAGACTCTCCAAGCAGTAGTCATTGACGAAGGCAACGCCTTAAGGCTCCAAAATACCTCATAAATAGAATCATATGTACCATCCTCAACCAACCTTAACCTACTGTACGCTGAACTAATAGAGTAACCAGAACTTTCATCAAACTTCCAAACCCATTTACCCATAACCCCTAAACACAAAACAGTGTCCTCAAATATAGACATTAGATGAGCTTCCTCCTCCACTTCCCACGCAATAAGGGAATGCCTCCACTCTGCCTTCCAAGACCACTTGTTGTTGACCCAACTCCCAACTTGTGACACAACAATACCTTTATCCTTAGTAATTGAGTAAAGCCTTGGGAATCTTACGTTTAAAGCCTCTTTTCTAACCCAACTTCCAATCTATGTTATACTCGAAGTTAACCTCCCACTCCTGTGATGCCCAAACTTTCTTTAGTTCCTTCCACCAAAGCGACTCCTTAGAATTACTGTCATCCCCTTGCAAAACTCTCCAATCGCCATATTTAGAATTAATGATCTCTTTCCACAACCCCCCTCCCTTCCGACTAAAGGCGCCAAATCTATTTCCCTAAAAGTGCATCATTAAAGCGCCTTATATCTTTTATATCCAATCCACCTTTCTCTATAGAGTTGCACACCTTCTCCCATGCCACCCGTGCAATCTTCTTGCCATCCTTCCCCCAACCCCATAGGAAATTACTCTGCATTTTCTTAATAGCAAGAGCCAAAGCCACAAACAAAGGCATCTTGAAGAAAGACATATAAAACAAGGGAATGAATGATATAACTGACCTCACCAAACAAACTATTCCAGCCATGGATAAAAACTTCCATTTCCATCTATCAAGTCTTTGTCGAATCTTAGCTACCACATTAGCCTAGAAGCACACTCTCTAATGATTGCCACCCACCTTTATACCCAAATACTTGAATGGGTCATTCATCATCTTGTAGTTTAAAATTGATGAGTAAATCCGCAATTGAGATTGACTTATACCTACCCCACTAATCTTGCTCTTAAAAATTTGACCTTTATTCTAGAAGCCAATTCAAAGCAACATAATATAGATTTAATCACCATTATGTTTTGTGTGCAGTCCTTGCAGAAAAAAAGTGTGTCATCTGCAAAGTGCAACATATTGACCTTTACTCTTTTAGACCCAACCTCCACACTTTACAACAGATCCTCGGCAACCACTTGCCTGACCGCGCCTGCCAAACCCTCAAACACAATAAGGAAAAAAAGAAGTTAGAGGATCCCCTTGTCTGAGGCCCTTCCCAGGTTTGAACTCCTTTAATGGACTCCTGTTTACAAGGATGGACATCGAAGCAAACTCCAGATACGCTTTTATCCAACTAATCCATTTACCCCCAAAAACCAAGCCTACCTAGCATATAGTATAGAAAGTCCCATCATATTGAATCATACGCTTTTTCATAGTCAACCTTTAGGAATAAGCATGATGATTTCTTCCTTTTCACTTTCTCCAAGGTCTCATTTGCTACCAACACACTATCCAAAAGACCCCTCCCTTCTAAGAAAGTTGTTTGTGTATCATCGATGACCCCCTGTAACACACTTTTAAGTCTCTTTGACAACAACTTAGACACAATTTTATAAATGCACCCCACCAAAGATATCGGTCTGAACTTGTGTAAGTTCGTAGGATTGTTCACCTTAGGAATAAGGGTAATGAAGGACGCATTTAAACCCTTAAGCCAAGATACAAAATTCTCAAAGTTCTGGATTGCCTAATGAAATCAGACTTTATAATATCCCATTTGAACTTTATAAACTCAAAATTATACCCATCAGGTCCTACGCTTTTCGACCCTTCGTAGTCCCAAATCGCCTCCTTAATCTTCTCTTCCGATAACGTCTTTGAAATACTTTTGTTGTCCTCCTCTGAAAGGCGTTTAAAGGGAATATTGTCTAATTTAACCTGAAAATTTTCTCCCTCCAAGAATCTAGCCTCAAAGAAGTTCTTAAACTTCCATTTTTACCTCCGCCAGATCCTCCACCCAAACATCATTTACCAGCAATCCATTCAAACCATTTTTAATTCTTCTCCATTTAGTAACAACATGGAAATATTCGTATTTGAGTCACCCTACTTCAACTACTTTCACCTTGCCTTTTGATACGCTATAGCCTCCTGTTTTAGCCTACTCTTGCCAAGATTAGCCAACAGGATTTTTCTCTCTAACCTACCACATTCGCTTAACTCACTTTCACCATCCATACCATCCAACTTTTGCACTCTCTTACTCAACTTCTCCATTTCTTGATTCGCATTACCAACTACCTCCTTTTTCCAAATTTTTAAATCTACTTTTAGTATTTTCAATTTATCTTTAAGTACAATCATCCCAGAACCCGAAAGAGCATAATTATTCCACTTATTCCTTACAAAATCCTTAAAACATGTATCTTGTTAGACGTCTAGCGTTCTAAACAGCTTAGGTCCCCAATCAACAACCCGGTTTTTCAAAATCAGCGTACAATGGTCTGACACCGTTCTTCCCAACACATATTGCTTAGACTCCGGTCAACAATCCAGCCATTCTCTTGAAACCAATATTCTGTTAATTCTACTCTTGCACGTTCCATTTGGCTTATACCACATATATTTCCTACTAATCATAGGTATATCTAATAACCCTGTTTGCCGAATGAAGAGATTAAATTTTGATATTTCTGACCCATAATTTGTCTGGGAACCAACTCCTTTTCTTTCCTCAATTGACTGAATTGCGTTAAAATGCCCTAAAATGCACCAAGGTTTTAAAGCTTGACTAACCCTGGCCTCCACAATTTCCTACCACACCTTTGACTTTTCAGTGTAAAGTTCCACACCCATATACATTTACAACTATAACTAGTTTTCTTCCACTTTCCTTCCACAAGCCTTCGACAATACTATAATTTGGCCCATTAATAAAACTAGTCAATTCAAAACTACTACTACGCCACATAGTTAGAAGATCCCCAACATTTTTATGTGCCTCGTTTTCCACTCACTCAACGCATTAGTTCCCCAAAGAGAGGAAATCAAAGCCAACTCCAAGTTCCTACTCTTAGTTTCCTGAATACATACCATATCAACCTGCTCTTTCCAAATAATATCCTTAATATATTAACGTTTAACACTCCCATCTATTCCCCTAATATTGATATTAATTATCTTCATCAATAAACTCTTTTTTGTCCCTTACCTCCGTCAACCCTATAGTTTCAATAACCTGTTCTTTCTCCCCATCAAGCGAAAAACCCACCTCCTTACCCAAACTCCAAAGTCGCACAACCTCAAGGTTCACATTTTTTGTCCAAAAAAGATTATTACAATTTTTAACTGCACTATCAGAAATAAAATTATTAAGATTGATGAGGGGTTCTAACCTTGCCTCAGTACGAAAGTTGGAAGACGTAGCCCGTAAACCAACATCACACAACATCTTCACCCTAGTGTGCCCTCTGCCACGAACCCGACTTACCTTCAAGGTACTCACAATTCCCCTATACTGTGAATCCTTCACAAACGTATTAAATACCACTCAAGTGATGCATTAGTTCACTACAAAAAAATCATTAAATAGAAATCAATTTTAAAGGTTAAAAATAATTAGTTATTGTATTGACTAAATTATATGTTATTTTATAGACTAAAAGAATTATTGATATCTAAATTAGTTTCTATTATTGATAAATAGTTTCTAAATTGGTATCTGATTAGTTATCATGATTTTAGCTATCAACTTTAGAATCTAAATAATTGGTAGCTAATTAGATACTAATTTAGAAACTATTTATTAATAATAGAAACTAATTTAGATATCAATATTTTTTTAGTCTATAAGACAATATTTAATTTAGTCAATATAATACCTAATATTTTTTTTGTCTCTAAAATTGATTTTTATTTAATAATTTTCTAGTATTATATATATATATATATATATATATTATGTAAAAATATGGATTAAAAGTTATTAAATATTAAGGAAATAAAATTTATGAGTTTAGTGATGATATGTAGTGATGTGATATATTTTATGTATATATGCAAGTAAATATTTGTGTATATTTAAATCAGGAAATTAAATGAAGAGAGAAGATATGGTTTATTTGAAAGAAAAGGTCAATGGAAGGCTGCGATGGGTTAAAAGGTTGAAAAGAAATTGTAAAATTTGATTGTTTCTCATCCTTATGGGTTTGACTTGTTTCATACAATGGAAGTAATGAGATTAAAACGTATAACCTAATTTAATAAATTACCCTAACTCCCACGTCAATCACTTAATTGCACTTTAATTAATAGTTCTAAAGTATAAGGCAAGTAGAAGGAATAGTTGGTGCCTCTGAGGTGCTCTTCTTTAATATATGCTTCTTAGGAGCTAAACAAAACTCACTGTCAATCCTGAATAAACAATTAACTTAATGTTTGATTTCAAAATTATATTTCACTGCACATTTCCCTGTTGAACAATCATATTTTTCATGTTTAAATTTTTATCTCATATTTTTCTGTTAAACTTTTAAAGTTCTGCACATTTTACCGATTCATTAAATTTTTAACATGACAATGATGTCTCACTAAAAAATGTTAGAGAAAAAAAAATAAATCATTTTGATTTCGTTTATATTTTCTTATGACATATCATCATTATGTTAATTATAAATTTAACGAACGAGAAAAATGAGATAAAATAAAATAAAAGCTTTGATAATCAAATTCTTGATAGGATTATAATTCAGTAGTAAAATATATAATTAAATTTATTCTATGGATAGAAAATAGTCCTTAAATTTATAAAACATATATTTGTTCTTTTGGACAAAATTGTGATTAAAAAATCAGTTTTAAAATGCTAATTCAATAAGGGGATTTCTATATACCTTTGGGTCTTAACACGGTTACTTACTTTTGTGAGAAAATTGTATTATAGTTACATAATGGTTGATATATAGTGTAAAAGACATAACAATGAAAGATATGAGAAAAATAAAAAATAAAAAAAATTTAAATACATATTCCAATCTTTTTATTAGTGAGAAAAATAAATAGAATAAATGATTTGGATGTGATGTAGATGAAAAAAATAAAAAGGAAATTGTAGAACCCTAATGTTATTATGGTAAAAAGAAATAGTAAGAATGAGTATTTATGAAATTGAAGCAATGGGGGGGGG
>Ga0123341_1006361_pt1 | contig 10683 bp, 4 predicted proteins | sample Turbeapinknodule_FD_89959 | JGI IMG/M metagenome (GOLD analysis project Ga0123341, IMG submission 89959) | Root nodule microbial communities of legume samples collected from Mexico - Turtle bean Mexico pink nodule | ecosystem: Host-associated > Plants > Roots > Nodule | place: Mexico: Nepantla...
ATATAAAAAATAAAATAAAATAAAACTCATCATTTATTGTTTAACTCTCATATAAAAAAAAAAAAAACATAAAACTTAAAAATATCAATTGTCTATTCGGTTAAAAACAACTAAAGTTTAACAATCAAACTTTTAATTGAGTACATATATAGATTTAAGAGACCAATCAAAGAACGAGAAATTCGCTGATGATACTTTTGACTTTTACGAGATTCAACTTTAACTTGTATCAAGAAAAAAAACTTCAGAATAATCTCTCACTCTTTCATTAAATAAATATTTATTTCTATTACCATAACAATTTAAACATTATTCAAAATGAAATTAAGTGAATGAAGAAAGTTGAAGTAGATATTATTATATATATATATATATATGCATGCATTTTAGGTTTTTGTTGAGTTGAAAAAATATTGTTCGTTTGAGCTTATTTTAGCATGAGATGTGTACGAATATCTGAGGTTGTGCAGCTGAGACATACCATGTGATAATTGTGTAATCATTTCTTACTATTGAATCTGATTCTCTTTTTTTTATTCTGCCATTTCTGAACTCAAAATTCAAATACATCTTTGGATCTTTTCTAAACAAGAAGACAAGAATATATATCTAACCCTTCACCCTTTCTTTTTCTTCTCTTTTTAAAAGAGAAACTCTTCAAGAAAGAAAGCTATTTAATTGCAAGTTTTTTTATTCAAATGCTTCTGACTTCATTTCTTTCGGTGCCTTTATGTGCTGGTTTTGAATTCTGCATCGAAATTCGTTTCATAATGTTTTTTACCTAATAAGCTAGGCTGTGAAATGGGTAGAGAATGCTGAGAAATAAAAAAAGAAAAAGTGAGCAAATTTGTGAGAAGGGGTGAATGATCCAATGAAAGAAGAAAAGAATCGTGTTTGATAATAATGGAAAAGAAAATAATTGATATTAGGAGTTTGGTAGAAGAGGGAAAATAAGAAATAATTTATAGGATTTACCTATATTTTTTTATCAAATTATACAGTTTTTAAATAATTTTAATTATTTATATTTTGCTGAATAACAAACATTTAATTTTATTTTTAATTATTTCTCTTTTCTCAACTTATTTTTCTCATTTTATTTATTTATTTATTTTATCAAAACCAAACCAAAACTGTGTACTAAAATAAATGTGCAAAAAAAGTGTTAAAACTCAAAATCCTTATTTATGTTTGAATTAGTTTATATGATTCTATAAAGTTTGCTTCAGAAAACACATATATCACTGCTTTATGGTTTGAGTCCTTCTACTTAAATAGGTGTTGAATTTGAAATTATTTTTACGTAAAATTATTCTATATATTGCATCTTGCTATTCATATTTTTAGTTTAAAAATCCTAATCAGAAGCTTCTTTAGGTAAGTGTCACTTTTGCATTATAAATTAATGGAACAACTTTGAATACTCCCATTTCCAAATCACTACCAAGAATACTGTTGCACAATTCTTAGGAGCAATTTGAGAAATGGTTTAATATGCATTCCTTATCATCTTTCTTGCATAAAATTAATGTCAGAGAAAAGAGTAAACAACATTAATCAATACATGAACAAGTCTTGTAATGAAGAGACACTCCTTTCATATCACCTTATCCTACAAATCAGTTTTACAAGGTTGAATTAAACTTAAAATCAACTTCTTAATATGGTATTAGATTCATTTCGAGCATACTCTGACGATTGTTTGTTGAGTCCCGCTATCGGATAGTTATAATATATAGTCTCACACATGAGTTGGTAGCCTCGACACGAGGATGTGTGTAAGTGATCACACATCGAATAGAGATTAGAACATTTCATAGTACATAAATAAATACAAACTTCACCTTATAAACCAGTTTTACTGAGATTGAGCTAAAGAAACTATTTATATATACTGAGACTGAGGTAATGAAAAAAATAAAACACTCTTCCTTTGAAACATCTAATATACAGAGAAGGATTAAACCAAAAATAAATTTCAGGGGGTCTGAGGGAAAACTTTTTCCTCCAAGAATTTGAGGAAACGTTGAGCATACATTTTGGGTTCAACTACTGATACTGTAATAGGATCAAACTGGAGTGATTTGTATGAATGCTCAATTTTCTTTTTCAGATTATAACTCTGCAATATATCAATTATGCCCATGTAGAGGACAACATCGTATACCTCAAAAAGCTCTACTTCTTTTGCCTCCTCCACCTTATCCTCCACAATCTTCCGAGTTGCTTGAGCTGGCATGTTTACTCCAAGCTGCACCCTCAACCTGAGTAACAAAATCAGAACTCACCATTACACATCTCATTACAAAACAACAAACCAGAAAGATCATGACATTTATGAAAAAGTGAGAAGCTAATGTTTTTTTTCTTCTGAGATTGACCCCTCCAACCAACATATGTTTTTTCTAGACACGAACTTGAGGATCAAACCTTTGACTACTTGTGAGATAAGACTCTGTCAATCTTTTCACACTGTGGTGTTTGTCACAACAGTTTTTATTGGTCCTAATACCTCTCTTCTATTAATTTTAGGGGGATTTTCTTTTGTCTTGTTTTTCTCTGCATGCAGTGGAAAAAAGGTAGGGCCTTCAGAGATATAATCTTTTAGTGCTTTGTTGTGGTTCTCTTGTATCTTTCCTGTATGTGTTTCTGATGTTTGATTCGGTGATTATAGAGTCTGACGGAATCTTTGTTGGTTAGGTGTTATTTTTGTATAAAGATTGTAACACCCTGAAATATCTTCTTCTATTTTATTTATTCTTTACTGATAAAAAAAATTCTCTTATTAATAGTTGAAATATATCATAAGTAATTTTCTACTTCTGGTTGTATTTATATTGAGTATAAGAATCTGAATAAGATGGAAGAAAATCCATGTAAAGGTGCAGGCTAAGATTCCCTTCAAATTTCAACAAGGCAACACCAAAATAATATGCAGTGCAGAAGAGAAAACAATGACAGAATCATAGAAAGTACCTTGCAGTACCAGGCAGTAAAAGATCAACTTCAGTATCACCCATGGAGTATGCCCTCAATGTATTCCCTCTGATGTGAGGTCCAGGTGCTGTGTTCACTATGCTTGGTTCATGGGAAACTAATAGCAACCCTTTGGGAAGAATCAAGTGTTCCTCTTCTTATATAGTGACATAAAATTATACACATAAGATATCAGTTTACCAAGATTTATATTCCAAAATATAGATTTGTTTTTCTTCATAAACACTGGTGGAGTTACTTTACTTACCATCTCCGGAAGGTAAATTCTCCTGATGCTGCATTGATTCATGATGTTCCACAAAGGCCTTCATATTCTCTGGAGCTCGGAAATGCAATCCCAACAGAAGGCTGTAATCAATTATATGCTGTGACTCCAAGAACTTGCAATCCAGGGAAATTTGCCTTCACCAGAAATCCAAATTCAGATTATGATTAATGCACCTAATTATGTCAATTTAGTATTGGAGAATGTCTGAATTGTGGTGGTTAGTGAAATTTGGCATGTTAGGAACAAAGGTATCTTTAAAGGTGGTAGTGGATCATTCAAAGGCTTTCTCTTTGACAAAATTGAAGGTTTGGTCTTTTCCTCTAAAATTCCATCTGCTTGTTTTTCATATTCAGATTGGTGTCTTGAATCTTTGGTTTGCCTATACTCTATTTAGTTTTGGTTTTAGCTTGTTGGTTTATGGTTGTGTGGACTCTTGGTAGAGTAGTTTGGTAGGCTTTAGAATTCTTTAATTGATTTTTGTTAGTTGCTATTTTTGATAAGATGTATAAAGGTTGGTTCACCCCTAAAGTGTTCCATATTTATTTATTCAATATTGCTGCATTTGTCAACTTTTCATCATACATTTCTTATGGCATGTAAACCATTACACCCAACTAAAATTGATAAACAACCAAGTACCAAAACATGGAGCATGATAAATGTTGAGTAGTAATATGTCAACCTTAAAACAGTAAGATCAGTATTATTAATTCACCGAAAAAGGTAAAGATCTATTGCCTGGTAGATTCCTTACACATAAACACTTAAGAACCAGTTATTAATTTCCAATAGGAAAGAACCAGTTAACATAAACAATTATGGAAGCACATGAATTTAATACCCTGGCAACTTACTTGAGTAGGGATTCTCGAAGTTTTTTATCCATGTGAAACTCATATTTTAGATCAAGATCTTTCAATGTTGTGTTGCAATTGATTTTATCATTGTCTGTATATCTTCCATGTGAAGACCCTTTGAGGTCATAACGACGGTGGATTTGTAGTTCTGTGCAAAACACATTCCCCATGACCACAAAACGAACCTGGTAAACAAAATAAGCTATTCAATTTGAAAGAAGAGAGAAAGAAGCTCAAGATAGGTAACAGTTGATACCTTCTTTCCACCTCTTAGTGTTATTCTATGGAGCCCAAAGAACTTTGTTATAAGAGTATTCTCATGATCTCCTACATGACGATAATATTTAGGAAGCATGCTAAGCAGAACCTACACCAAAACAAACATATGCATATAAACATGTGTGACATCCTGCACTACAAGAAAACAGTAATTTAGAGACCAAATTTAAGCGTCTCTTAAATTATAGACGGTATTAAGCTGCATTATAGCATCCAGAGAGGGCTTGTCCCTCTCTATTTTAGGAGGAAGTTTGCTCTTAACGGCGAAGAAAAGGACTCGAACCTCTAACAGTAAGGGTTAGGTTGTCTACTAGCTTCAAACTAAAGAAGGTTAAGCCTACACCAGTAGTTGTAACCCCTCGTATAAAGATTAGCGTTTTAGCTTCTCCTCACCAGTCGAAGCTATGCCCACGATAAAGGACATTTAGCGTCCAAAATCCAACGGAGGCTATATGTACTGTTTCTTGTAGTGCTTTTTTATCAGAAAAAAATGATTTGTTATTGTTTTTTAAATAGTAACTGTAATCAGGTTAGATTGAGGATATCAGATACTAACTATGCCTCCTCTCACAAGATAATACATGTAAAAGGAAAGTGGGAACACTTTTGATGTGTAAAATGTTTAGAAACTAAACCACGTTTCAAAGTATGACATTGAGGTATTCAAACAGAATAATTTTGAAGAGGAAAATTGTTTACTTCTAGTCATTTCTGTCTCCTGTATTTAATATATATGATCAATAATCTATATTAAATAGAGAGGAGACAGAAAATGGTACTTCGACCTTGGAACTTGGAACGAGTACGAAGAAATTAACTGTCTCTTTTATAAGGCCATGAGGCAGAATTATAGAAATCTATCTACATGTGAAAGGAATCTGTTTGTAGTCAGAAAATGGTCCATTTATTTCATTGGACACCTTTTCATAACTAATGTTTTTACTAATCCCACCATAGAACTCTATAAAGCCAAACTCATGCACTGGCTTATGAATTCAATATAAGATTATTAATATTATTATAACAAAATTCTGGATTGAACAAGAAAAATAAAGTTTTGGGACAACAAACCTGTAGTTCTGATTTATTCACAGTCTTGATCACAAACCTATCATCTTTAGAGAGATAGAAGATGCTGCCACTTTTTCCAGGAGAAGATAAGTCCCTTAGACCACTATCTCCACAAATGGACATCATGTACTCTGCAGCATCTAACTTGAACATCTCTCTCAAATTCCTGGAAATATAGGCTAGTGTGATTATGCCAAGAACCAAGATAAGACCAAGATATATGTAAAGCTGCATACTAGAGGGAGCATGAATTAATCACATGCATGAGAACTTCAACAGCATTAAAGGAACAAAGTCTTGGGAAATCTTGTGTTGTTTATGTGGATTCCACCAATTCATAGATCATAAAAGAGCCTCTCCTTCTAAGCATTGCCCTGACTAGGTTTTCCTATTTTGGCAAACATTCATGCCGCTATAATCTCAACTCATTGTCTAGCATAATCTGCTGCTGTTGACATTTTGTATCACCATGGTTATTTAAGTGTATTTTTCTCTAAGAAAGGATTGGGGCTTTTGTACATACCGGCCATAAAATCGGGAATGTCAAAGAACTTGGGTGACAGTATACATCCATTAACCGAGTCTTTATTGTCATCAATGACCATTATGAATAAAACGGCCTACTCAATGAGTCTTTAATGACGAGCGGCTATTTATGGAGCAATGAATGATAAACATAAAGCCAAAACAAAGGTCGCCACCTAAAAGATCTATAAATATCAATCTCCAGGAAGTACAATTTATCTTGTCTCACACACTAAACTTTATTCTATATTCTTAGCTCTTTGTTAAGAATTTATCATCATCTTTGTGTTCTTACTGACTTAAGCATCGGAGGGTCTTTTACAGGTGGATTTCTCACTCTCATTAAAGACCAACTGAAAATTCGTTCCCCGATAAACATGCAGTCCTCACGAGTTGCACTCCTCGAGTTCATTTTTGGTAGGAAGAGGACTTAAACTAAAACTCCATCAGTTTGGTCATTCTTTCCACAAGGTTTTTCAGTGTTTTGCACTGTGGAACCACTTCAGTAAAATAAGGTTCAATAATGATTCACAAACAAAACCCAACAAAAATAGTTTATGAGAGTGCTTTGAGCTCAAAGAACTTTCTCATAAAATCAATCAAAGTGCACTCTACTGATTTCGAAGTTATAGAAGCATGGTATAGATAAAGTTAATAGATACCTGAACACCATAGGGCAATAATCTTTCCAGTAAAAGTTTATTGAAGAATGTGGTGGAGTAAGCTTTGAACCAGCCCTTGGAAAGTACATCCTTATTCTAGCTCGATCCCCAAAATCAGATGATCGAACTTCGCGTGCAGGCACTGGTGTAATCTTGCCAACAGTATATCTGAGGATTTATATAGTGTAATTCAAGACAAAACACCATATGGCGCACAATGCTAAACACAATAAGGTACTTCCAAATATGATGATAACATATGAGGCTCAGACACGTCTCTTAATTGGTATGACACATCACACATGAGAAACATCTTTCTGCTAAAAAAACTGGAACATATTTGTGCACATAAATCTTTATTGTCAATTTATATAATTCATAATTATATAATATATAGATTTGTGTCTTTGTGTCCTACATTTTAGAAATTATACGTGTCTTTGTGTCCTACATTTTAGATATTATACGTGTATTCGTGTCCGTATGCATATGGTATCAGTGTCTATGTGTCTATGCTACATAGATGATAACTACAACGGTTAATGTTAACATAGCTATCAAATTTGTCCAAAAATAATCTAGAAGGGGTCACTTTAAACATCTGATCAATTATTTTACCTGATGCCAAGCTGCAAATTAAGCTTAAGATAATAGCTTCGCTGGCCTTGAAAATTGTCCAAACATGAACTCTTCTTTACTTGCTTCACACTGAACTTATTTTGCTGCTTCTTTTTACGTGATGACTCAGAGCACTCACTAATTCTCTCCATAATCAGAACACCTTGCACGTACTCCCTTTCATAAACCAAAGTACTTTTAACTGATGATGCCTCAGATTGATCTTCATCCAAGTCATTGGATAATGCAAGGGAAGAATCATGACAAACACAGTCTTGAGCAGAATCATCACGGACCAAATTTATCTTCAATGAAGAAGTCCTTTGAGATATTTGACGGAAACTTTTGAATCTACTAATGACAGATATGTTTTCAGAAAGGCTACGCTTAACTCTGGCTTTTGGAGCCTCATGTTTTTGTATATTCAATAAGAAACCATTATCATCACTATGATGAGGGCTATGAGATATCATCCTTAGGGATGGTTGTTTACTACCTGCTGGATAGAACACTCCTTTTCCATCCTTCAACCCTTTATTCCATGTCCCAATATAAAGACCTCCCTCTCCAAAACTATAAACTCCAGATCCATGCATAACCCCATTTGACCAGAAACCATGAAAGGTATCCCCTTTAACCCACTTCATAACCCCTCTACCATCTATTCTCCCATTTTTCCAATTTCCAACATACATGTTTCCATTATTCCAAGTATACCTGCCACTCCCTTCAGGAACTCCTTCTTTCCATAAACCTTCATAAACATCTGAATTGGAATATTTCTGTAGTCCAATTCCATGCTGAGCATTCATCTTCCAACCCCCTCTATAGATGCACCCTGCAGATGTTGTAAGTGTTCCATAACCATGTAGGTAACCTCCACATATTTCACCCTCATAATGTGCTCCTGTTGACCACACAACCAGACCCTTTCCTGTCATTTTCTCACCTTCCCAATCACCCTCATACACTGTTCCATCTGACCATGTGTACTTTCCCTTGTCATGGGGAAGTATGCCCTTTATCATACCTATGTAGACATCCCCATTTGAAAAGGACTTCTCATCAAACCTAACATTAACAAGAAACAGTGAAATCATGCTACAAGCTTAAGGCGAAGTTGCACTCAAAGGGGTATTAAAAACAGAACACAAGAGTGCAGCAGAGAGAGAGTTTTCATGAATTTTACCTTCCACTATCCTCCATGAATTGCACTCCTTTCTCTGATCTAGATCAGTATTAGGACGAGAATAAGATGTGCCATTTTTTTTTACTTAAAGGTTAAGCATGCTGTGAATCTGTGATAAGTAAATTCATCTCCTTTCACCAGTCTCACAACACTATTGCAGATGATGAACTCTGGGACATGCACAAACATCATAAATGAGTTCCAAAATGCAAGGAAGAAAAACTTGAAGTAAAAGGATTTCTTAGAAGGAAGAACTTAAGTAGTTTTCCTTTTACTGAAAATGATTTCTGAGATCTTCCAACAAATTACCATTAAAGAATCTTCCTCTCTCGGACAAATTGTTGTGTGATAGTCAAATGGAATCAAGAAAAACAACTAAATTAGGACTTCCAAGATGGGAGACTTTCCCCATTGCTGTAAGGAAGAGGACCATGAAGTATGTATTTATATCAATAGGAGGAAAGTACAACTTCATTTTTAATTACAGATTCTGAGTTTTCTTTTCAACAGCTTTCGCAGAAAGTCCAATTTTCGACACCTTTACAGAAAGAGAGAGATATTGCAGAATCATGGTTTTTTCCCTCATATCTTTAGATTCGAATCCTCCAGAGTTTTAAAATAACTTCTAGATGGTACAGTTGTACATCTAATTCTTTATATCTGTTACATCAGTTTTCATTTTAATATAAAATGAAACGTTTTCTCTATTTAAAGTTTCATGCAGTTTGTTTAAAACTGCAGAGAATCTCAATCACATTTTCACACATACTATGTCTAAGGTGGAATGACAGAGCTTGCACCAATGGATTACATCTGCAGATGGTATGTTTATTTGTAATTTAGAATGAATATAAGGGTAAACCCAGAACTATCACTACATCATTTAAATTAAACAATAAGCCAAATTCTAAAAACATGTTTGAATAAACTAGTATATGAATAAACCACTGCTAAAGAAGAAATTGAATATGATTATCAGATCCAGTCCAGAAAACTAAATCAGAAGTTAAAAAAGTAGTTTTTTTAAAGAAAGAGATAATGTAGAAATAACCCCACTTGCACTTACCATCTACATAAAATGGGTAAACTAATATTGAACCAGATATGCAACTGGGTTAGTTCCATAATTCAATAAAAGAGTCACTGATTGATGTTATGAACCTTAAGTGTATTGCATAACAATGAAAAAACACGTTGACTTAAACAGTGAACAAACTGAAATAATTCTTTACAGGAATAATAACCATTGAACTGACCTTGGAAGGATGCACAGAAGATCAATATTATGTATCCAAAAGTCTCAAACTAAGAAGAACTTCCCAAGAATCAAAACCTCAGACAAACAAAAACTACAACCTTTGCAAAACAAAATGCTTCTACAAGAGCTCCCAGATCCTCCTCAGATAAAGCTTCAGGATTCCTCATATATAACCTTGCTAGATTCTCTTTCAAAGAGCTTTTGGTTGTGAAGTTGTCAAGCAGTTATTTGAGAAGTTTATTCAAACGATCACCTTAGTTTATTGAAACAGTTCAATTTAATTAGTAAAGTTTGAGATATTTAGCATATGTATGTACAGTGCCCTTTATTTGTATCTGTAACCGTGTTTGTATCCGTGTTTGTGCTATATAGATAGACCAGTTGTTTTGCTGTCAGTGAACAACCTGAAATGGAGACACCTCAACCATCAAACATTCTCTGTCTTATATAATCATCTTGTCTCCTTGTAATGTCTTATTCTTATTTTCGTCGTTTGCTAAATAAGTTATTAGTTGTCACTAACTACTTTCAAATGTAAACCCACTTCCCATTAAAGTTTAAATTCGCTTTTTCTTCTGAATAAAGTTGAATTCATAAAATAAAATGCCATGCAATGCAAATAGTAGTTCTGTATCTGATCTTTTATGCAAGATCACGAAAGGGACAAAAGGCCACCGCAGAACCATATTCTCATGCATTCTTGCTTTATCCTATTCCTTTCATATTACCCAAATGTTGCATCTACCTAATCACTATTATAATAACTTAATCACTTTCATCTGCCATCTGTGTTTCAACTACATATACCAGATATCAATAAAAACTATGTTGCATTAAGATTATCATATTTTATATACCAGAAAATAATTAAATAACAATTAAGAATAAAAAATAATTAATTAATATATTGACTAAATTATATATTTAAAAAATTATCGTATCTAGAGTGATTTCTATTA
>Ga0123341_1006362_pt1 | contig 10682 bp, 4 predicted proteins | sample Turbeapinknodule_FD_89959 | JGI IMG/M metagenome (GOLD analysis project Ga0123341, IMG submission 89959) | Root nodule microbial communities of legume samples collected from Mexico - Turtle bean Mexico pink nodule | ecosystem: Host-associated > Plants > Roots > Nodule | place: Mexico: Nepantla...
ATAAAAATTAATTATTTTTTGTTTTTAAAATTAGTTTCTGTTTAATAATTTTTTTTAATGTATTATTTTTTTTCTACTTTTAGCAGTTGTACGATGAAATAATTCAGTCCTGAATTGTCAATACATGATTATTCTATATAATAATTACTAAAGAAAAGTTTTTTTGACAGTAAAAAAACATACATTTAACACTGTTTATAATAATATAATAATATTTTTAAATTAAAAAATAAAATAAAATATTAATCTATTAAAGTGTAAAGTTTATCATTTTAGTGTTGAGGATCTTAATATATCAGCATCCTAATTACTAATACCCTTATTACTAATTAGTATCAAAAGAGGAAAGAGAAGAAAGTTTTTGATAGTGCTTAAACCATATTCCACTGTGAAATGAGAACAAATAGCATTTAGTTGATAATGAGAGAAGAAGGAATTAAAAGGAGATAATTGAGTAGCTCTTCCACGCTCAAACAGCAAAGTTGGTGCCAGAAAATTATGTTTTCTTAAAAATGTCCGTACAGTGCATCACTGGGTCCATCCACTCATTAATTTTAACCATGTCACAATCACAACGTGTCAAATGAACCTCTACAACCACTTCATAACAGCTGGCCTTATATCTATATACCATTTCACTTCTCTCATTAATTGTTCTTACATACCAAGTATAGAACATTTTATACGTCTCATATATGTTTTCAATTTTTCTATAACTAGTGTGGTAAGTAGTAACATCTTTTTGACTTGGGATGAGCATATAGTTAAAGGCAAAATAATTTTTCTTTTTCCATAGATTTTATTGATACTCAAATCGTTCTACTCGAGTTTGGGAACAAATGTACTATTCAATAGTCGGAAAAGGTCATCATGGTCGAATGACCGAGAATATTGAATAACTCTCTTAATCCAAACACAATTCGTATATCCACAATTATCTGTAATTAAACCAACATGATTAAGACATGGTTGGGTCCTCTGTTGGACCCACAAACAGAGTCCATGACAACCGAGATCCATTCAAAATGTATAAATATCAGAGAAGGCTCAGCGTCAAAGATAATTTTTCACTATCAACTCACCTACCATTTGTACTCGAACTAGCTTGATGAGTGCCTTTACAAGTTCCTCACTCATCTCAGTGAAAGAAAAAACCAACCAGAAACCACCGTGTATGTAGGCCATAAAGACTAAAAGACGAAGATAAAAGATGTCACTTTAGGAGAAACCCGATGTTGGAAGAATATATTTTAAGCAAAAATTACTTGTTTATCATTTCCATCAGTAATTCTCTCATGTCCATTGATTGAGGCACAAATAATTGGTTATTTAGAAGAGAGTGACAAATTAATTAATAGATTAAGAAAAAAAGTTATTTTTTTTCTGATATTAAATCCTTGAAACATGTGTGGAATCTTTGGGAAACAATAACAGATGGAAACGTATATGCATTCTATATTTCTGTGTTAACTTCAGCAGTGAATAATGCAGAGCTGTTTCCATCTTTGTTTTTGGACTAATGAATATCCATCACAGATAAAATGTCAATTTATGATGAGCTGTAATTAGTAGAAAGTTAGATATACATGATAAGGAAACGCGGGGACCTGTTAATTTTCTATACTCTTCATTGCAGTAGTCTATTTTATCTCACCACCTTTAACTTGTCTTCTTTTAGTTCTTACTTTTTTTTATTGTTTATCCTAGATAAAAATAGATACAGTAACTGTTTGTAACCTTTTTTTTATCTTTTTCAATGATGTGTGAGTTGTGATATACAATTCACCCATTTTTTTATTCAAAGATGAGTGAGTTGTGTTACACCATGCAAGAAGAAAGAGAGAGAGAGAGAGACGAATCTCACTGTGCATTCCAAGTATTCATTAGTAGTATCTCACTGATAATTACACACTTAAACTATGTGATTGGATGATACTGAAGGTGATTAATATATAATTGCTCAGTGATATTAGGAGATCGATATGATGAAATCATCACCTATAAACTATTGAAATGATTGCAATCACAAGCAAATTTGAAATTGATAATATTGTTTTTTTATCAGAAAAAATTAAATAAATGTATATCATTTTAGGAATGATAAAAATCTTATACAAAACAAAAAGAAAAAAATCACTTAGACTTCTTATATCAACGTGCGCTAAACTCTTACTAACATTTATACACATCATTTAACCGTTTTCATACAAACCAAAAGATTAAAACACGAGTCAGAAGTTTTAAAAGTAACTCAAGATTAAACTTTTAACTGAAACCGAGCGAACAATTCTGCCACATCAACCACATCACCTTTAAAAATTATATTATATGAAAATGCAGAAACGGAGTGCCGAAGAAGAGAAGACCAAGTTTCCTTATTTGCACAATGATTGTGGCCAAATTTTCCATGTTGCTTTTGACTTTACTAGGAAGAGTAGCTCTTTGAAAAATTAGAAAGCCACTTTGAGGAATGATGTATTAGAAAATTGAATGATTGTGAATATAAGAAACATAAAGAATGCAGATATAGTGATCCTTGGCCTCCACCAAGTGGTGCCACCATTTGGTTAAAAGTTGTAGGTAGGGCTACTCCTATATATCAGTATTAATGTATCTTATGCAACTAGCTGTAGGAAATTGAAGGTGATGTGGAATTGGGTTTGGAGAATAATTTAAAGTGCTTCTGCATTGGACATTATTAAGTTTAAAACTTCATTCTAGTATACTGCATTATTTTAGGGATGCAATCTATCTTTTCAGCTTAAGTGGCACAGTTCTGCTATAATATTTTTCTCAGATATATTAAGATTGGTCATGATCCAAAAAAGTAACTAATTAATGGCGATTTAGTTATCATAGTTTACATGAGAAAGCTAACGACTTCTTTAAGATAATGTAATGATGGGAGAGGGAAAGAGGAAAAGTGAACAACACTTAAAAATGTTTGTTTGGATTTCACATCGATTAGATATAACACTATAAGAAAAACATGAGATAAAAACTAATTTTAGAGACAAAAAATAATTAGTTGATATAGTAATTAAATTAGAGACCATTTTAGAAATTGAAAAAAAAAATTAGTTTCTAAATTAGTTTATAGTATTGTTAAATGATTTTTAAATTAGTATCTAATTAGTTACAAAAGTTTTAACTACCAATTATTTAAATTCTAAATTTGGTAGTGGTAAAAACTTTGGTAGTTAATTAGATATCAATTTAGAATCCATTTAACAATAATATAAACTAATTTAGAAATCAATTTTTTTTAGTCTCTAAAATGGTCTCTAATTTAATCACTAGCAACTAATTATTTTTTATCTCTAGAATTGGTTTCTATCTCATGATTTTTGATTTTCTTATATTCATGAAAGAATTTTATGAGATTAAGTTAGATTTAAAATCTATTTTTTAATATAGGATCAGAACGAGTAAAAAAAAAATCTTTTTGAAGATAAATATACTATAAGTAGAAACTAATTACACACATCAATAAAATATTTCACCACAAAATTTATTGTAGGTTGTGAAAATAACTTGTGATTCTCAGAAATTATTTATGAATTAATTAAAGAAGTTTTTGTGGTGTGCATTAATCAAAATAAACCCTTTTTTTGTAACTTCAATAAATATCAAATCAAAGTTTTGTCACAAGATTTTATTTGATAAGACCCTATCAACAATTAAATTATTTATCCAAATATGTCTTGAATAAAATAATACATTTATTTATGAATCTATTTAATGTATATTTTTTAAATAATTAAGAATATTTCTATATATATATTTATTATTCTTGATAAATATTTGGACGTATATTTTTTGCATATCCTTGATTGATTTTGACCTGTGAAGGAACCTACCCCGTTCTTTGCCCTTTGTCTTTTATATGATGAATATATGATGAATAAATGAAGATGTTTGGTCAGAATTGGATAGTTTTATAATATTTTAACACAGTGCAAAAGGATTTTAGTATCGTACTTTCACTAAAATTATAAACTATATCCAAAACCATAATGCAAAAAACTGATCTTTCTACTTGAAGAAATCATTAACTAAATTCTGATTAAACACTTTGTTATTGGTTGCAACTCTTTGTAGTGCCGCACTGGTTATGACTTTTGGCGTTTGAGTTGTGAGTGGAAATAGTTAATGGATACATCTACGTGTTTTAAAACTAATATCTATAATTAATTACCCACTCAATTAAGGAACTCGTCTTTTACAAATTCATCTAACAATATTGGATCCTTTGCATTATAAAAATATACGTAAAGTAGTATTTAGTACACACGAAAAGGTACTATAGAAAGTATGTTTTGTGTGGGGCAAAATATATACTTTGTTAATTTTATATATGGTAAGTAAATACATTATTTAAACAATATTATATTTGGAGGATGATTCAAGATAAATTATAATATTTTGTCTTGTAGATTTTATATCAATTAAAGATAAATATATTTTATAGTATATAAATAAGTACAAATATCACTTTTTAATTGATTTAATAGGGTTGAGTTAGACTTAAGAATTTACTTCCTAATATTTGTACAATCAATTTTGTGAAAAATATCATGATGATTATCAAAAACTTGAAATGTATATATAATTTGTAAAATGACAGTTATTAGTGAGATTTGGAAACCTAAGAACAAATACATCTTTAAAGGAGGAGTGATTGATCATTCTGAAATTTTTTCTTTAATTCAATTAAAGGTTTGATCTTGGATTATATATAAATTTTCTTATGCTTGTTTTTCTTTTTCTGATTGGTGTCTTGATTCGATGACTTGTTTGATTTTTATCAAGAATTTTTGTTAGTTTGAGTAGGTTAATTTTGTGGTGTTCCTCAATTGATCCTGTTGGTTTGAATTGACATTTTTTGGTAAGCTTATAGGATTTTTCTCTTAAAAATAGTATTGGATCACCTTTAAAATGGTTCCTATTTATTAATTATTTTTGTGATAAAAAAATATAGTTTGTAAAATTGTGTAAAATAATTAAGCATCTAACAATATTGAAGAAGATTCCTTTGTATGATAATGCCAAATGATATGGATGTGTCGTCTTTCTCAGAAATTATTGAAAGCTTAGAGAAAGCTTCAACTTGCTTTCAACTCAAATTAATTGTGCTAATAGTCACGCTTCTGGACTCAAATTCTTAAGCCTCGAGATACAATAATGATATTAAAATCACTAGCTAGGTTAGTAGGAAAGAGCTAGGTTGATGAAGATATATAATAATTATCCAATTTTTCTGTTTTCATTTGCAAACTTTAATTATATATATTACCATACTTATATATTCAACATGGAAAAAGAGATTTTAAATAATCAAGAATCACTTCTTTATTAAGTGATTCTAAATAATGGAGAAGGTCCTCTATATCCATGGAAAAAGAGATTTTGTATGCTTTTATAACACATTTTCACCTTCTTTTTCTATCTCCCTAAGCTCTTATCACTTTTTTTTTTCTGCCACACATTTCTAAAATAAAATATTCATTAAACATTTTCCTTCAAATATGGTGTATAATTCACCCGAACTGGTAACGAGTACGTGTGAAAATTATAAATGATGAGAGGAGTAATTAATCTATTTCTAGGATGGGGAATTTTCTACACTTTTTTTGGGTACAGATTATCTACACTTAATATACACATATAATTTTAATAATAAAATGTATATACTTAATTTATTTTCTAACACACTTAAAACTTAAATTCGCTATGTTTTTGAATAAAAATTGGTGGTGGTCAATGTTTTTTAATAAAACTTTATTTACATTAATTTTTTTATACATCATTTAATTTGATTAATTGAGGTATTCTTGTTATTTATTTTATTTTGTTAGGTATTAAACCTATTAAATGATACAGATATCAGAGTTATAGAATGATCCTAATATTAATTGGGTGTCTTTTCTAATTATCAGTTGTTCCTCTTTATCGTGGTGAATAACCTACCTTTATTTTGTCTTGTTATGATTCTAATATTTAATTATTGATTCTTTCCCCCTTTAGTTAAACCTAGAATGAGTATACCATTTGTATATATTCAGACCATTTGTTTTGATTTTGACTGGAATAACAAAGAAAGTTGAGATATTCATTTGTATATAAGTGGATGCAAACTTCACTTCATGAGCCGGTTTTATGGGATTGAGTTAAACTTAAAATCCACTTTCTAATAAAACCTTAATCCACTCCCTAATAAAACTTTAATTCATTAAGATATTAAATTTGATCTAATTTTATTGTAAAAAAAAGTAATATAAATTATTATAAACAAGTAAATAAATCTAAAAAGAAAATTAAAAAAGGTGAAAAGTAGTTGATCAGTCCGCCAGCCTGTGTTACTATTTACAGGCTGCACAACCTAAATTTAATTATTTGATAAGAATGAAAAATATTTTGAATTTTAGAAACACAAAAAATAAATAAGAACCAAACTCAAAGTTTACTTATTTTATATTTGTGAACTAAACATCAAAAAAATAAAAACAACACCAATTTATTCATTCTGATAATAATGCATACACAAAAAATTAAAAGTCCGGTTCAAGTTTAAGTTTATATTAGCTGAATTTAAGTAATATGTGAACATAACTAGAAGTGTAAAGAAAATAATAAACGAGACAACACATAAGTGACTTAATATAAGAAAAGGAATTAACAACTCTCGAAAAATCTCGTTAATAGATTATATTTTATTATTTTATGTTGAATTAAACAATTAAATGTGAGAATTCTGTACAATTATATATTTTTTCAAACGGCAGAAAACCTGATTTGATGCGATATGTTCATTGAGTAATAGTTTGTAAATTGTGATGCATTTGTTTTTTAATTGTTTTATTGTAGGAAAATACATGACAAAAGCACTGCAATAAAAATTGGAACTATGACTTGGTGTGAAACAAGTACTAATTAGAAGTAAGAAAATATAAGCAATGAAGTTAGTCCACTACTCACTATCAAATGTTTGAATAAAGGGACCAACCCACAAAATGGTTTAATGTTTTTGACTTTGAACACTACTACCATGAATATATTCACTAAAAACCTTAAACTTTGTCGTAATGTATGAGTTAGGATAAAAAAAAAGTTAAAGAGAAACTAATATTGATCCAAATTACACCATGCGAGTCAATAACTTAGGTTATTATTAATTAATTAAATTATTCAAAAAAATATTATATAATTATATAAATAAATAATCAGTTTTTCAGAAGAAATAAATAATTTATAACTCACTATTTCAGTTTAAATGTACACTTTCAATACAAAATCAAATTAATTGGGAAAAAATGTACCATTTAGACTATGTATCTTGCCACAAATATATATATGGTTTCTATAGATTTATCTGGAAAGTCAGAAGTTTTGAGAATTCATCACGTTCACTTCACGTTTTTAAATAACAATATGTGATCAATTTGATATAAGTTTAGCAACTTCCTTCAAATAATGAAATTTTAGTTGACGGACACAACTTTCAAAGTCATCCTCTCCATATAAATTATTTTCTTTCTTTCTTGAGTCATACAAAGACCAACCTTGATTGAATGGAGAGAAATTCCTCCTTTCTTTCTTGCTTTTACACTTAATTCAATATATTCATGTGTTGAACAAGAATATGCATGCAACATCTACAAGAAAAAATTCGATTACTTCAAAGTGGTTCAACTCTTATACAGATCTAAAACATAATAATAAATCTCTTCTAACACAATCAACAAACCTCATTCAACCAAAGACAAAGCTCATGTAAACATCGAAGTAATAATGAAGTTGTTTTGTTTAAGGTTTAAGATTTAGGGTTTGTTGTGTACCTAGTGGGTTGGGAGGTTGTGGTTTGCTAGTAGAGTAGGTGTATTTTGATAACAAATTGATGTTGATTTTGTTTCTGGTTTTGTATACGGGTTGAAACACGTCTGAAGTAGTCCCCTTTAATTCAATTAATTATCTGTTGATAAAAAAAAGTAATAAACTAACTCTGCCAACAAAACATCAATTAACTAACCTCATACAAATTAATAATTACATGTATATTTATGCATCCATCTTAAGTCTACCAAGAGAAGAAGATATATATGTTGATTGTCAAATATTTATGCAAAATTTAGACCATAGAACATAGAACGTGTAAATTAGTGTGGTAGAATATTATATTGATGAATGATAAAATAAATTGAAGGTTAGATAGATGGATCCTGTGTAGTCCCAGAGGACATAAATGCTCCAAATAAGATAAGGTATCCCTATCTTTATGATTTTTTTATTTTATAATAAGGAAAAAAATAGTTGTAAAAATATCCAGCAATAAACTATATCCATCCAATCAAATTTCGTGGGTGTGACTACATTTTCATGAACCCCACACCTCACTCCATCATCATATATACCTTCAAATCAATCCATTTTTCTGCTCTTCTCTTCCCTCTTTCTCACACACACACACACTCTTACATGCATAAACATCATATAGTTTGGTTTTGATTTGAGGGTTCTGAAAATCTGAATTTTGTTGAAGAGAGAATGGGGAGAAAGTGCTCACATTGTGGAGTGATAGGGCACAATTCAAGGACCTGCACTTCTTTGAGAGGCTCTTCTTTCGTTGGACTTCGCCTCTTTGGCGTGCAATTAGACACCTGTGTTACCATCAAGAAAAGCTTCAGCATGGACTCCTTACCCTCTTCATCATCTTCCTCTTTTTCTTCATCAAGATTAACCATTGATGAAAACTCTGACCGAACCTCTTTTGGGTATCTATCAGACGGTCTCATACCTCCACTTCAAGAGAGGAAGAAAGGTATATATATTCTTGTTTCAATCTCCTAAGTATATATTTTTTTCTCACTATTTTCATATATCTCATGAATAATTCTTCATTTGAAGTTATATGTAAACAAATTCTATGCACACTAATCTAGCTAGTGTCTTTTACTCATCAGCCTCCCAGGAAAATCTTTGATCATAATTATCAAACTACTTTTCCTTGATTCTTGTCTAGTATATACCATTTCCTTCTTTATATACATGATTTATCCACAGAGTAAAGATAAAAACATTTCATAGTAGTATATAACTGAGTGTAAATCTCATCTTATAAACCTGATTTTGTAAAGTCGAGTTAGACTTAAAATCCGACATCTAACATTGCTTTTATGATTATAAACCTGATTTTGTAAGATTGAGTTAGAATTAAAGTTAAAGTGAATTTGTTGGTAACCTTAAATAACATGTAACAACATTGTTGTTGTGCATACTTATATCAGGAGTGCCATGGACAGAAGAGGAACACAGAATATTCCTTGTAGGACTGGAGAAGCTGGGAAAGGGTGATTGGAGGGGAATCTCTAGAAACTTTGTGACCACAAGAACTCCAACACAAGTGGCAAGCCATGCTCAGAAGTACTTTCTCAGATTGGCAACTATAGATAAGAAGAAGCGACGTTCAAGTCTCTTTGACGTGGTATGCATAAACCCTGAATCATTAATATGCTGCTTACACTAATCATGGTTTATGTTTCTCTTTACACAGAAAAGTAATTTACTTTTTCTTTTTTCCTTTTGCTTTGTGGTTGAAATGGCAGGTTGGTAGCAACAGCCCCAGCATAGGAGTTTCGTCTAAATGTGAAGTTAAGAATAATGATGCCACTTTGTCCTTGCTAACCTACTTTCAACAAGAAACCAAATCAGATTATAATAAGCAAGAAAATCTTGATAATTGCCCTCATCAACCTCCTAATCTGGACCTTACTCTTCGTTCCTGCTTATTAGTGTGACTTAATTACTCATGTCTTATATAAATACATATAAAAATTGTCTCATCATTAATGTACCCTTTTATCTCTTCTCAACTGTCAAACTCATGTAGAAGATCATATTCTCAAAACACATTGTTCTTTGCAGTAATTCTACTGATAGTCTTATTAGTCTCTATTATCTATGAAATAATCATATCCGTTGAACAGGTCGGCATTAACTACTCTGTGTATAAGGTTAAAACATTCCTGACTGAAATGAATCATTATGAAGAATATAATGTTTGTTATTTTGAGTAAAATTAAGGGTTAAAACATTTCTGAAATGAATCATTATGAAGAGTATAATGTTTGTTATTTTGAGTAAATTTAAGGGCTGACTGAAAGAAAGAACAATTAAGCATAGAATCAAACATTTGTACCAATGTTTTATGAGCAAACTGTTTATTACTTACAAGGAGTACACTCATGAAGCTCATTTTGAGTGTAAGTGTTGTATAAGAAAATTAGAAAGAGAAATAAAGAGAAGCTAGAAATTCAAAACAGCAATGGAATTAAAAGTTACAGATATATCCAGATAGATCAGACAAAGAGGTGACACATGACACACCTTTTTTCTTGTAAATAGAGAAATAAAGTGATTGGTAAAAATTCCTGAAAAGAATGCATAATTGTATTCTAAATCAGATTTGTTAAGATATAGAAAAAGGTTGACCCAAGAGCAGATAGAGATTTTGCAATTCTTTTAAAACTCGTCTTTACTCATGTTAACATCAGTTAATGCACTGCAAACAAGATACTCGTATGCTTAACTAAAATTTCTCGTTTACTCATTAACCACTGTTAACATATAATTCACATTAAAATCATTAAATTAAATAGTAACTAAACTTAAAAATAAAAAAATAA
>Ga0123341_1006363_pt1 | contig 10681 bp, 6 predicted proteins | sample Turbeapinknodule_FD_89959 | JGI IMG/M metagenome (GOLD analysis project Ga0123341, IMG submission 89959) | Root nodule microbial communities of legume samples collected from Mexico - Turtle bean Mexico pink nodule | ecosystem: Host-associated > Plants > Roots > Nodule | place: Mexico: Nepantla...
CTCCCTCCCTCCCCTTCTACAACCTCCTCCTCCGCTCCACCATCCAACACAACCGCCCCAACCTCGTCACGTGGCTCTACACAGACATGATCGCCGCAGGTTTCACCCCTCAGACCTACACCTTTAACCTCCTCATCCGGTCTCTCTGCGACTCTCGCGCCTTCGATCACGCCCTCCAACTGTTCGACAAAATGTCCCAAAAAGGATGTCACCCCAACGAGTTCACTCTCGGGATTCTGGTTCGTGGCTTGTGCCGCGCTGGCCGCGTCAGACAAGCCTTGGAGCTTGTTAACAATAGTTATAGCAATAACAATGACAATAACAGTAACAATTCGTGTCGTATTGCTAATAGGGTTGTGTACAATACTCTTGTTTCAGCATTTTGTAGAGATGAGCTAAATGATGAAGCTGAGAAACTTGTTGAGAGGATGAGCGAGCTAGGGGTGTTGCCTGATGTTGTTACTTTTAATTCGAGGATTTCGGCGCTTTGTAAAGCTGGGAAGGTTCATGAGGCATCGAGGATTTTCAGAGATATGCAGATGGACGAGGCATTGGGGCTTCCTAGACCCAATGTTGTAACTTATAACTTGATGCTTAAGGGGTTCTGTAAGCATGGGATGATAGAGGATGCACGGGGTTTGGTTGACACCATGAAGAAAGCTGGGAATTTCGTCTCTCTGAAAAGTTATAACATATGGTTGTTGGGTTTGCTCAGGAATGGGGAGCTATTGGAGGCTCGGTTAGTTCTTGATGAAATGACGGCCAAAGGCATTGAACCGAATGCTTACACGTATAACATTATGGTGGATGGGTTATGCAGGAACCATATGCTGTCAGATGCAAGAGGGTTGATGCATGTGATGAAAAGCAATGGGGTTTTCCCAGATACGGTTACTTATAGTACACTCCTGCATGGATACTGCATTAAAGGGAAGGTTTCTGAAGCTAAACATGTTCTTCATGAAATGATAAGGAATGGTTGTCAGCCTAATACTTATACTTGCAACACGTTGCTGCATAGCCTGTGGAAAGAAGGGAGAACGCTAGAGGCAGAGGAAATGCTGCAAAAGATGAATGAAAAATGCTATCAACCGGATACTGTAACATGCAATATTGTGGTCAATGGTCTCTCTAGAAATGGAGAATTGGACAAGGCAATGGAAATTGTAAGTGAGATGTGGACTAATGGACCAACATCCCTTGATAAAGGAAACACTTTTGCCACTCTTATTAATTCAATCAGTAATGTATCAAACTGCTTGCCTGATGGAATCACGTACACAACTTTAATTAATGGACTTTGCAAAGCTGGGAGGCTAGAGGAAGCGAAAAAGAAGTTTATTGAGATGTTGGCAAAAAACTTGCACCCTGATTCGGTAACTTATGATACATTCATATGGAGTTTCTCTAAACAAGGGAAGATATCATCGGCCTTCCGTGTCTTGAAGGATATGGAGAGAAATGGTTGTAGCAAGACTCTTCAAACTTATAATGCATTGATCCTAGGTTTAGGAAGTAAAAAGCAAATATTTGAAATATATGGATTGATGGATGAGATGAAAGAAAAAGGGATAAATCCAGATATTTTCACTTATAATAATATAATCAGTTGCCTCTGCGAAGGAGGAAAAGCAAATGATGCCTTTACTCTTTTACATGAAATGTTGGATAAGGGCATATCTCCTAATATATCTTCCTTCAAAATATTGATTAAAGCCCTCTGCAAGTCTAGTGATTTTAAAGTAGCTTGTGAATTATTTGAGGTAGCTTTGAGTATATGTGGCCACAAAGAAGCCTTGTACAGTTCGTTGTTCAATGAATTACTTGGTGGAGGACAACTCTCTGAAGCAAAGGAGCTATTTGAAGCTTCGTTAGATAGATATCTGACATTGAAGAATTTCATGTATAAAGATTTTATTGAAAGACTTTGCCAGGATGAAAGGTTAGCAGATGCTAGTAGCCTTCTTCATAAATTGATTGATAAGGGATATGGCTTCGACCATGCATCATTCATGCCAGTGATTGATGGCTTAAATAAAAGAGGACAAAAACAGAAAGCGGATGAACTAGCAAAGAGGATGATGGAATTGGCATTAGAAGATAGACCTGTCGATAGGACTTATCAAAACAGAAACAGAGTCATTCCTGGAAAACTACATAATGATGGAGGCAGTGACTGGAAGGACATAGTTAACAGGTATGACCATATGGGTGATGAAGATCATCAATTATTCCTTTTTTTTTTGGATTCTGTTCATATTTGGAAAACAAGGTTCTTAATTTGATAGTAGGAGTGAAAATTGTTTTTGGATGAGTTGGACAACATAACGTGATGGATTTTGTGGGTTCTCATTCTCAACCTTATCAGTGAGATGGTTTCCAACTCCATTTGGTTGAAGAACTCACAAACATACAGATGTTTTATCACCAATTTGAAAGAGTCGCTATATCACGTGACATTTAAAATTATCACCAATTAGTCATCTCAAACATTGTACTTCTATCAAGCTAAATGCAAACCTGGATCTTACTAATTTAGCATTGAAACTTTGATTGTCACAGGTTCTATAATGTCTATGGCTTTTTCATGAGTGCTATCCATAATTTACTTATGCTGCATATTCTTCCATCTTCACTAATGATCTTTCTATTATATGACAGGGATGGTGGCAGCGGAATTGCACTGAAAACTCTTAAGCGTGTGCAGAAAGGCTGGGGTCAAGGAAGTATAACTAGTTTGCAGTCTCAGCCAAATGATTTTCTTGACTACTATGATGGTAGTGGTTAATTGTTCGTTTTTGTTGGGGAATTTTTGCCCCTTCCCTAAGTTTCAACCTCAAAGGTGGGACAGGAGGAGCAGCAGATCATAGAATTTAAAGGTTTGAGGGTTGGAGATATTGAAGATCTCTTGTAAGTAAAGGTTTTCAATAAAATCTCTATTCCTCTCAATGCAAGGATACACACCACTGATCTCTTTATGAGTTGTACAAAGATTGATGTATACTTTTTCCCTTTTGTATATATATGTGGAACATATATTGATTTTCTGGCAAGTGAACAGAAAGGCAGTCAGATAATTGGTTTGAAAGAGTAGTTGAACATGCCGTTAGCAAGGCCTCTAAGGGTCTTTTTGTCTTTTTGCATCTGCTTGAGAAACTCCTCACCTTTAAAATGAATGCAGGTTGGATTACATTTAAGGATTGTGACTCCTTGTTCTTGGATGCCAAGGGAAGACAGTTTGATGCAGAATGTTCAGATTTTGAGTGAATTTTCTGGACAATTGGTAAGGGTTTGATGTGTGGCTGAATTGCATTTTTTTCTGGTATCTAGGTAAAAAAGTAATAGAATAATTCTAAACACTGCAACATTATCTCCTTGACTGTTTATGAAACTTGGGTCTGAATGTACAGGGAAAGGTTACGTGCCATCATAATTAACATTCAAAATGTAATTTAAAACCATAATATATGAATATTATTATTCTATGATGGATATCCTGAGATGTGTAAGGTTCACTATTGAACCATTCATGAGGTTTTTATCTCATTTCGTCCATTTCAATTCCTACTTCTTGAATTTGTTTGTTTTAGTTTCTAATTTACCAATTAGATCAGCTGTTATCTAGATGGTGATTTTCCAATTAAGTTTTCTACTCGACAACGCATCAGGTTGAAATATTGTCATGCACTGGTACAGTTTTATTCATTACTTTCTCTGTTTATCCTGTCCTACAGCCTATCTTAGTTTGATTCCCATACAAAGATTTTAAATTGGAGTTTGTAAATGATAACACATCAAATCAAGTAATTTTGAATTGAGATTTTCTTTGATCATGTGGTTATCTACTTAAACTTTGTATTTTTTATTTTCTTATATTCTGATCATCTGTCAATTGTAGTTAAGGATATACTCAAGTCTCTTATCTTGAAACAGATGGTGTATGTGCCTCAACTTATGCGCATGAACACCTCAATGGCTATCAAGGAAGTAATTGTGCTCCTTAATGTTGGAAATGGAGATACACTCTAGGGACAAATAGTGATGGATCAATATATGCAACGGAGTAATAGCTCCACCTTGCCAGTTGTAGCCATGAGCATAAAGAGCTAGCATTTCAAGGTTCACTATTTTGAACTGATATCCTTCTATCAATTGAATGGACAAAAGAGTACTAATAAAAGGGTCAGAACCAAGTCATGAAAGAGCATGACTCCACTGAAGGCTGAGAGCTGATACTTCTGGAACAGAGATGAATGTTTGATTATCTGGTCTGTTTTGGCGAGTAAGTGTAGGAAGTTACCGTATTCTTTGAGGGAAATTGGCTGCGAAATAGTTCTTGTACTGCATAAGGTCATCAAATGCTCTTGGTATGGGGCGCAGGGTTTGGCACGAGGAGTCAGTTGTGATATTCAGAGCCGTCTGAACCCGCATGTCCCCTTATATCTAACGTAAATTCCATTCCCTTAGATATATATAATACACAGCAAAAACTTTTAAACTTCACGGAAATCTCTGAAGATCCCAACGGACTTTTTCCTGCTTCAACTAAAAGATTGGTTAATCCATAACATTAGCAGACAGAAGAGATGGAAGGATATAACATCCAATGTGATGTTTTTCTTAGCGAAATATATCTAATAATGTTAAATTCATTGGAACAGAACAACGTAATATTTTGACGGTTATTGTTTCCTTTTGTGTTTTGAGTGCCGCACATTGTGCTCTTTTTGGACTGTGTCATCTTGCAATAAATAGTTCCTGAGGAAAATAAAAGTCAGAAAGTATAAAGTTCAGTAGTATGTTCATGTCCTATTGTTTTGTAGTGTTATAACATTAGCAGACAGAATAAATGGAAGGATCAAATTCAATGGTCTATGATGTTTGCAGCTACAGTTGATGAAATTTGGACTAGCATCGAAGAGACATAGACAATAAACGATTATAAGATAATTTAAAAAATTAACTAATTCCATTTGAAGAAGGAAAATTATCTTTTTGACAGCTAAATATTTATAAACAATCACTTCACAACTTTATTTTAATAATAAAATATAATACTTAATGAGCTAATTAAAATAAAGTCAACAAAAAAAATTATTTAAAATTTAGAGTGATTATGTTGTAGTTGTATGAGATAGATTGGGGCGAGATATCATAACTCTGTGGAGAATTCATTGGTTGCATCTTAATTATTCGTATTTAAAGATAAAAAATGATAACAACAAAGAGGATTCGGGTGAAACTTCCTTTTCAGGGTAGGCTCTTTAATACCTGCCCAATAAAATTGGGTTCTTCACGTTAGTATAAAGGTTCAACGATTTCATTTTCCTTAATTCTAATTAGGGGTTTTAACTGATACTTCTTTACATTTTTGTTTTTATTTTTAATTTAAGTTAATCTTACATTTTAATTCGTTTAAATTTTAAAATTAGGGTATTGTAATCCATGGTGTGTGTAGTAAATTCATATGCATATATCATTTATGATTCTCATATTCCATTTATAATAGAAATAGAAAATTACTTTATTCTATGAGAAATCCAATATAAGTAATTTTTCAATTACCTTGTGTCAATCTGTTTCTTTATGATTTCTTTACTTGTTATACTTAGTTTCTTTCTTGTTACACTTGTTTCAATCCCTAATTTTCATCTAAACATTAGTAGGAACAAGTCGGAACCATTGGTTTAGGGGACTGTCCAAACATGAAGAGTCATCATGTTCTATACAGATGCATTTTCTGGTCACTAACTTGGTAGAATTGGAATCCTTTTCCAGACACAAAAGCTCTCCATTCTTATCAAAACTGGCCAAGTGAAGACCACTCATTGAAACAGCTTTCCAAGAACTTTGTGCAGACAAACAATCTTCTGAGAGAGTTGGAGGAAGCCCTTCACCAACTGCCTTTAGACACATAGCAGAGTTCATCAACCTAATTGGAGAGCCATCTCCTTCGAAACTCCATAGGCTGTTACTCTTACAATCACCCATTACAAGCTCCTTATCATTCACATGTGCACAGTAGCCAGTCGATGGATGGAAGATTATATGAGACTTTGAGGCCTTTGAATTTGGATCTGCACAACAAGTAAATCACTACACTTTAGAGACACAATGTACAACGCTCTCACAAAGATGTATCACACCTTTTTTTTTTGCAAATATGAAATCTACATACCTTGAATGATCCTTTGTAGAAGCTGAAACTTTTGAGTGAAATTTGGGTCTCTATAATTTTTCCATTCGAAGTCCATTACCCCATATGATTCTCCAGGTCCAACATTTCCCTGTCTAAGGTAATAGCTTCCCTGGAAAGCCCACAAGCTCCATTCCAAGTCGACGGAGGTAAAATGTGCCACAACGCATGGCCAGTAGCTGTCGTCAGCGAAATTCCCACCATCCATGTTGTATCCAAATTCACTCACAAACAAAGGTGCTGGATTCTTACCACTAAGAAGAAACCTGATTGCCGGTTGAACGTCTGAATGGTGGCGTTGCACACCCAATTCGCTGGTTGCACGTGCCACCTTCCTGTGTCTCCTGAGAAGGAGTATATATGCGACTCATACACAATTTTGTTAGGGATGTTCAAATGAAGAGGCCTTGTCTTCAAGTAGCTAAGGTCGTTGTCAAAGCTTAACCCTGAAATGATGATTAGTAAATCCGGGTCAATTTCGTGAATCGTCTTTGCTCCTTCGCTCACGTACTTGTACCAAACATTCCAGTTTTGACGTGAACCCCTTAGCTCGTTTCGCAAGTCCATGGCGAACACCTACATACCACGTGCAGCACCAATTGTAAAACACTTCACAAGACCAAGAATAAAAAGGTTTGGTTGATACTGATACCAATTCAATTTTACACCCACCCCTTTTGATTATTGACAAGAAGAACACAACAAAAATTTGTTTTTCAATGCCAGAATGCAGATTACTTACATTGGGTTTTCCCTTGAAGTGGTGAGCTACAATGGCTAACCCTTGAATCCATTCAGAAGTGTTGAAGTGCCTATCTCCGAAGAATCCATTCTGATCGTCATTGGCACAGCACCAGTCTGGCAAACTGAGATGGTTATCAATGAGCACCATGACCCCATGTGCCCCTAGAGCATCAACCACAGCCTCATAGGCCTGAAGATGGGTCATGTTCAACACCGAAGGGTTGTGTTTCTGAATCGCTGTCACCATCTCTGGAACGTCATAAGAGTGGAAGGTGTCGCGAACGGTGTTATTGGCATGGCGAGTGAACATGTACGTAGCATAAGACAAACGAACACAGTTGAATCCCGCTTTTGCGACGTTAGCTGCAATGACATTCAAGGGTGATTTGTCAAGACCCTCAGCAAGCATTGGCTGGGCATGAACCACCCAATGTGTACAGTGCAGCTTCACTCGTTCTCCCGTTGCGTCGTCGATGATCCATCTCTTCTGAACTGAGAGAGGCATAGAGTTGCAGCATGATGTGAATATGGCCAAGAAGCACACTAAGACAAGAGAGGATTTCACCATCGTTTTTTCTTCAACTGTCACTTCTCATCTTTGCATGTCTTTGTATATGTACTCCTAATCTTGGATTATATTTTTTAATATTAACTCATTCTTATTAATATACATAACTGAATCATCTAACAAACTTTTAAATTATAACTGAATAAATGAAATCTATACATTTTCTTTCTAAAATTCGTATATATCCTGATATTAATATTTTTTTTATATTTTATATATTAACTAAACAGTGTAACTAACATTAGTTTCTATTTCACTTAAACAATAACAAACACCCAAGAAACATAAGTGACGTCAAAGTCATACTTCACTTTAATCACTGCTTTTGGATAAGAGTGTTAGTTGACGTAATATAGAACCATTATCCAATTCAAACTAAAAAACCTATAATACAATTAATATGTTACAATAATAGTCTATTATTATTGTTAAATTTAAATTACATTTTATTTTTCTTTTATTTAATAAAATTATTAATTTTAAACCATTAATATTATTATTATATCATTAATTTAAAATATAAATATATAATAAATATTATTTTAAGACATATAAAGTAAATGTGTAATTAAATTTTATGTCCCATTTTGTTGGAGATCCTACATCGACTAAAGATTAGAGCATTTCATTGTATATAAGTGAGTGCAAACCTCACTTTATAAGTTTATTTTATGAGGTTGAGTGGACTTTAAGCCTAACTTTGGTAGCTAATTTAGAAATCATTTTATAAATTTTTATTCATAATAGAAACCACTTTAGATACCAAGAATTTTTTAGTTTCTAAAATAATATCAATATAGTCAATATAGTGACTAATTACTTTTTGTGTCTAAATTTGAATGTTATTTAATGATTTTGTTGCAGTGGTGATAATTATTTTTCAAATATGATCTCGAGGAGTAGAACTGGTAGAACTTGAACATTCTCTTGAGAGACTTGAGAAATCCCTAACTCTTTTTGAGATGACTATGTTGAACAAACTTGACAAAATGTACAACTAAAAGTTTGAAAGATAAGAAGAGCATGGTATGTCCATGGACAATATTGATGAATCGATTTTTAGCTTTCAAAAGTGTTTATGCAAAAATTATATTGGAAGAGGATCTAAATCCTCTAGAGTAATGAAATGAAATAATCTTTATGTTTTTTCATCATACCATGTTTGGTGTCTTTTGTTGTTTTGATTTTTGATGTTTTTTTTTCTAATTAAAGTTGTTTTTTTGTTAGTGAATGTATTATATAATAATCAATGAAGAAATATATTTTTTCTACATACATCTTGTCTTTTCTATAAGTTTTTTTTTTATAATGCTTAGAGGAGGATAAAAGTTTGTATTATTGTTGCAAAATTCATACCATTACTTGAAATCAATGTAAGTCTTAGTCATTACTTGAAAAGAGGGAGATTATTGATCAAGTTATTAAGGGACACACAAGATTGAAGACTGTTGTGTTTAAATTTTTTGTTTTGATAATAAATCAAATTTATTGTAATATTGTGCGTTAATACTTTCATGAGTGATTGAATGTGATTTATGCATGTAAATAAGTATTTATTAAATTGTGTATTATGTTCCTCATTGTCATTTTTTGGATTAACCATATTTTTGAAAATATTTTTAAAAAGCTTTAAGAAAAAAACTAGTTTATTTTTAGTGTAATGGACTAATATTAATATAAATGAGTTAATCAATCATCTTTGTTAATAATTTACTGTTTGGATTTATTTTAAAACACGTGTTTGTGATTAATCATATCATTCAAATAGTTAATTACATTTTTCTTGATGGGTTTTTATATTTAACAATAAACAAAATAATCTAATAATCTTTCTAGATTCAAAGTCTATTAATCTCTTCAAAAGGTTTTAAAACACCAATTTACCACCTTTTGGTGGTGTAAAATATAATTTTCTTTGTTTACAAATTAATTTATTGAGAACTTATGTGTTACATCACTTGAAAAGTTGAGATAAAATATTTTTATTAGTGAAATTTACTTATAATAACAACTACAATGCTAGTATCAAAACGAAATCATATGAAACACTGTATGATTAGCTAGAAGGGGAGTTGAATAGAGTTTGAGACTTCTTTCTATGTAGATCAACAAGCTATCTAATGATAAATCACCTATATGTATAAGAATATTTATACAAGCATAAGTATATAAAGTCACTCCTAAGCATAAGTATATAAAGTCACTCCTAATTATTATGTGCTAATCTCTTCATAAAACTAAGTATTATTAATTGTTACTTTTGAATTCATAGAAAAAGGTGAAGCTAAGGAATGACTCTTGTGGAAATAAAAGGTTATATAATGAGAAACTTCATAACAAAGGTGTAACTTCAAAACATGTAGAATATTATAATTATTTTCTCTCTGTACAAATATAAGGATGCAAATGAAATAAGATAATTAGTCAAAACTCTTATTGTTTGTGTGTAACTTGAAATTAAGTTAAAACAATACAATATTTTTAGGTAAGAGTAATTAGTCAAAACTCTTATTGTTTTGATTAAGATCTTGAGGAAGGGTATAAGATATTCTAAAAATTCTTATGTTGAATGCCTATGGATGGACAAATTGAAATGTTTGAAGTGGGAATATATTATTAGAATTGTTTATAATATTTCTTTATAAGAAAAGTATATAGGTGGATGATTAAAATGTTTGAAAATGAAAATATATTACTAGAATTGTTTATACAACATTTTATAGGAAAAGTATATTGGTGGAAGATTTTGGGAATGTGCATAGGGTTGATATAGCCCTCTAATTAAAATTAATATGGCGATGAAATTAATTTATACATGCAATTATGTTGATGTGAAAATCAGATTTAGAGAACTTTTGAATGTTATAGTTATACTTAAGTTTGGTTGGGATAACTTGTTCATCTGTTCTTTAAAGAATAGAATAATTCCCCCATTAACTACAAAGCATGGGGTATTAATGCTAGAAAAAGAAAAAAGAGGTGCAGTTAACAATTCCCCATTAGAAAATGGGTTCATGCGCTAGAGGTGGGCTTATGAATATGAAACACAAATGGCTGCTTCTTCCTGCACCTCCATACCTTCTTGTGCCACCCCCATAAATTTTTCTTATTCCAAAAATACCCTTTTCAATATTCCGGATTACATAATCTGGAAGTCTTTTTCTAGATTCAGA
>Ga0123341_1006364_pt1 | contig 10681 bp, 1 predicted proteins | sample Turbeapinknodule_FD_89959 | JGI IMG/M metagenome (GOLD analysis project Ga0123341, IMG submission 89959) | Root nodule microbial communities of legume samples collected from Mexico - Turtle bean Mexico pink nodule | ecosystem: Host-associated > Plants > Roots > Nodule | place: Mexico: Nepantla...
ATATAAGTTTACAAATTTACTCTTATTATTAACAAATATTTGAATAATGAATTTATTTGCATTTCAATGATATGGATGTGTGAAAGTGTACTATGAAAAAAAATGATATAAAAGGTTATAAAAGGTTTTTCACATAAAAGTGATAATCTAGAAGAGTGGTTACATCCGATGTGTATTGAAAACACTTATAAAAATGTGTTTAAACCCACATGGTTTTGTATTGAAAAACAAAATTGCATAAAAGATTTGTCTACAAGGTAAGACTTTACGTGGGTGTGAGAAGCAAACTAGTGTAGAAAGTTATATCAAAGATCCAAATATTCTTACTAAACATTTAATGTGTTTCAAATGAGCTCTTTGTGAGGTTAGTATCTTTGATCTAAGTGAGTAAATGGTGACAAAATAATGAAGGAAACTAGAAAATTAAGATTAAGTTGAAGTTAGTTTTTCTGAGGATGCTGTTATATATACTTATATGGATTAAAAATAGTAGATTAAAATGGATAACTGATGTTAAAATAATAAGTGGCGTGCAGAGAAATCATTAATGCTAGCTTAAAAAATGCATGGACAAATCCTTCACCTACTCATATATAAGATAAAAAAATATATATAAAAGCAGGCGGTGGTTACAGTATACCCTAAAAGCGTGCTTTCAGTTTTGGACTTCTTATCTTTTGATATTCTTGTGGGCCATGTTGTGCTGCTCCATCCTTATCTCTTCAATCTCGTAATAATAACTTTAATCAATAATAAACATTACCTCTGGTCCTTCTATAAATTGCAAGTTCCTCTGATTATTTATGATGATCTATTAAGTTTTTTTTTTTCGTTTTTGGTTTGTGGACCTTCTTTTTGTTTTAAGTTAATTTTTCTTTTTGGTTGTATGATGTAGCTTTATATGTGATTCTGTTTCATACTAATAGAAGAATATATGTTTCTCTGTATTTTCTTTTTCTTTTTGTTTTTTCTCTTTTTTTTTTTCTTATTACCTATCTAAATTTATTATTTTATTATGGCATTAAATCATATTAATTCAATTTTGTTCCGTCACCACCTTCTTGTTTTTCTGTTGCTTATGTTTTTATTTATATTCTTTTTATTATCAAAATTCTTTCAATTCTTGTTATTTTCACAGATTTTTTTTAAAAAAATTATTTTTGTGACACCTCTGTTCAATGATGTCAATTATTATTCTCGGAGTAGAACAATGAAGTGTGCTTTACTTTTCAATAATAAATTTGAGAGATGTTATTGAACTCCTACATAAATTTGATAGATATTGTTGAACTCCTATTAGAAGATGCTAATTTTGATCTTTGGGAATAATGTGTATATTGATAATGTAAATTATTTGTGGAAAGATTTAAAGGAAAGATTTTTAAAAAGCGATCACTTTCGTATATCAGATCTTCTACACAAAGTGAATTTTATCAAATAACAAGAGAGAAGTGTGTTAGAGTATTAGATTATTTTACTGACTCCAAAATTTTATGGGAATAACTTGAGACGCTTAGGCCAATTTTTGTTTGTGTCTACAATGTCATGTGTACATGTATTCTTGTAAAGACTATTGCTAAATATAGGAAGTTTGAACATTTTATGTGTTTTTTAAAAGGTTTGGAAGAAGTTTATGGAACCTTGAAAACTCAAATTCTCCTTACTCAACCCTTACCAAATTTTAACAAAATTTTGTCTCTCATTCTACAACAAAAAAGACAATTAAGCTATAATGTTATTGCTGATATCAAGTTCCTAAAGATAATAAAAAAACAAATACAAATCAATAGTGTTGGCCAATATCATTTCAAGAATTCTAGCAAAGAAAACTGTACAAGTCGATACCGGACAAGCCATGTCTCTCGGTCTCGGTGACCGACCGGGTTAGAATACATTTAAAGGAGTTATAATAAATAGTAGTTAAGGTAGTTGGAAAGACTCCTTGAAAATCATGGACATATCCCACCAAATATGGGTAACATCCCAGGAAATCAGGGAATCTCCCTAGAAATAAGTTAACACTTATATTTGATAGATTCGACCCATCATAATAGAGGGTAATAGAGGGTCCATGACCAAATACTATAAATATACTCTCTACAAAGAGTAAGGTACGCTTTTATCAAATACATCATATACTCTTATATAGAGTACTTACTTTATCGTCGAAGAACCTTTTGCAAGTTAACTCCCGACCGGGCACGAAGAAGCGAGTTCGAGAAGGACGAAGGAGGAGCGACTAAGGGATCAAAGACAATTGTTACAACCAATTCCAGGTACTATCTAAGCCCTATCAGTCCATACAAGTACAAAAAAAATTACTGTCATACTTGGAAGAATCAAGGATGAGGAAGTGTTGGATATCTCATACATGGATCATAAAGACTTTTGACGTACCCATGAGAGACAATGAATTCATCAAACGTCTTAAATCACTACCTTGAAGATTGTTTCAAACCATACAACGACCTCCATTGTTTGTATACTTAGTTCTCCTTCCTAGGTTATTCGAAACTTTCAGGTTTAGACATCAATATATCATCCTTAATGTTTCCATGGAGGAAAAAGGTGTTAATATATTTCTCTATATGACTTAGTCTATTACCACTCAAATAAGAATGAGCAACATACAAATTAAACTTCTCTCTTATTTTTCTATTGTGTTATCGCAATTGTGCCTAAAAGAACCTTAAAATTTTACCCCCTACAACCTAACACAGAAAAGAAGAAACAATGAGTTAGTGACAAAAATAACATAAAAATGACTAATAAAAAAATAATAGAAAATAAATGTTGGACTGGTGTATAGGTAGGGGGAGTGAATACCAAACTCGAGACATCATTCCTACACCTTGAGGTGTCATATTTTATTTATTATCCGTAAATGAGAGATGATGTCTCCACCCACAAAGCATAAAAACCTCTCATTCCTACTTTTGGACAAGTTTTGAAGCGATCCTTGAAATAAAAGTAAATGTATATTTTTTTTAGTCTAACAAGAATAAACTAGTTATCCTTATTATTAATATATGTTATGTTCTGACAAAGGGCTAGGAAAGAAAAATGTTCCTAAATCCCTTTTATCATCAAAATCTTTATATAAGAATTTATTGTACTCATTTTTATAACTTTGATATAATAAAAAGATATACGTGACTTGTGACAAGTTATCCCTTCCTTACTTATAAAAGTAACACTTTTTAACTTATCCAGAATCAAAATTTGAAAAATACAAAATTTTCTTTTAAAAGTTTTTATCTTGTGAGATAGGGAACTGGTGATGATTCTTGTTATTTACTTATCTCATAAGATTGAGTGGTATAAATGTTCTTTTCCCTTCCTAACATTAACTTAATTTTATTTTATTAATTATTAGGTGAAAATTATTATCGAAAACCATTTTTCTACCTAATCTTCAATTGGATGATCATCAAGTCTGCCTCTTGCGTGATGACCATACTGCGCGCTTTGGGCCTACCCTGATAAAGGGCCATCTACTCAGGTCTCACCCAGACCCAACGACCGAGTTGTCCTCCCTTTATCGCAAAGACCCGAGCATACAAAATAATACCGAGAGTTGAGCACTGATCAGTACAATAATAATAATAAAATAATAATAATAATAATAATATTAATAATAATAATATTTGTACTAGACTAGAGCGCTAGGCTCGGTGCTCAGGTGATCGGACATCGGCACTTGTGTGGAGCAGGTCAACTCGGTGGTCTGGTCGAGTTAATGGACCACGTGAGTGGGCTCCAAGAATGCGTGTGTTGAAACCCGTATATATGTAAGGCCTAGTCAGCGAGAAAATGCATGTGGTGTGTATAGTACATTTGGGACTAACACAAGTAAATACCCCCTAAAGACGCTTAGGCCCAAGAGCGCTAGGGTTTCAGGGGTAAGTTGCACGCATGATACGTAAAGGCTAGAGCGCCTACAATGACAGATGGACCCCATGATGCTGGTACATGAGTTGGTACCCTGACGACCATGTTGTTAAGATTATGCACTCCAAGAAGGAAGATTTTGTCTAGTTGTTACACTAAGATTGTGTGACATCGTAATAGAATATCTCCCCATCAAACCTACTTTCACTCGAGATAAGGTTCTCGTAAGAGAAAGGTTGTTACAATGAGGTAGCCTAAAAGTAGTATATAAAAGGGATTTGAGATCCTTGGTAAAGGTACACCATTTCTAAGACTGAAACTATTTACTTACTCATTGTTTCTTAGCCTAGTACTGACTTGATCGTCAGAGTGCAATCAACAGGTACGACCCCTTCTGTTCCAAGCGGAGTCGCATTCCAGCATCCCAGGAAAAGAGCAAAATCCAACAGAGACAGACAGAGTCACGATCTGCTCCCAGAGTCAACTGGCGAGAACAATAATTATAATAATAATAATAATAATAATAATAATAATTATTATTATTATTATTATTATTATAATAATTATAACGTGAAATCATCTCTCACTAGTGAATAATAAATAAAAATATCACTTTTGAAAGTGTAGGAATTATGTGTCTACAGAAACCTTTGTGTACGCTCTTTAAAATAATCCGCACATAGACTTTAACAACATTTTAATCCTCGTAATCAAGACTGAAAATAAAAAATCCCAAACCCAGTCAACTATCAAGCAACAGGAAAAAAATAAACAATAAAAAAATCAAACAGAAGAAAAATCTCAAGGGGGCAAGTTGGATAAATTACATGAATAAAAAAGGGAAAATGTCATTTTCTTCCTTTATTAATATATGTTCTCTTAATGTTCCAAATTGTGTGTACTACTTACAATTCCAACGCATGAGAGAAAAAACAAAACTTACAAATTTTACCTCTATTGTACAAATAAGAACACCATCAATGACTAACAAAAAATAATATTATAGAAATAAGTGTCAAAATGGTATAGGACTAAAGGGAGTGTACACCAAATTCTTTCCTTAGTATATTATACATTAAATTTTAAAATTGATCATTCAAGTTTAATATAATAAAATAGCAAATTTAGTTGACACATTATTATTTTTTTAATTTTTTTCTTTATATATATCTAAAATTACTTTTTTCATAATATTTACTTTAAGATAAATATTTATTTTAGTAATTTAAAAATAAAATAAAGTTTCCATTTTAACACGGACAATAACAAAAATTACTTGAAATGATTGTTTAAACTTTTGTATGATAAACAGATAAATAATCAATGAGGGTACATTATAGTAAAGACAAAAAAATAAGGCTAGATCATTTAGGAATGAAAACAAACATTTTGCCAGCATCACAACCAGAAGTCATTTTACATTAACTATTTTAAATTTAACATAAATAATAATAATAATAATAAATTATAGCGATTAAATTAGGGACTTAAATTTTTTAATAAAATAATCACACCCCTTAGCTTAAAACATATTTTTTTTCATTTTAAAAGGGATAGATTCTAAATTTTAATACATTAAAGTCGAGTTTCAAAATTTCTATTTAATTTCCATCAAGCAGGGGAATTTATTCTATATTAATCTATTATAAGAATTATAAACATGATAATAATATTATTTATCAAGTTATAATTACTATCTTTTTTAATTTGTTCGAAAAGTAGTTAATAAACAAAAACATTTTTTGGAACTTAAATGCCACTCTTTCAAAATGAAGAAACTCATGTAAAACAGTGGCATCACAGAATCATATTCTTTGACATTTAAGGCGAGTAACTGCTGTGTATGAGGAGCACATAGTTAGAAGCACATGGATTTTAGTTTAGATAGAAACATCAGGAGTAGAACTAAAGCAATAAGCACTGCATAAATGTAATAGAACTCTTCTCCCACGATTAAGAGTCAGAAATCAAAGGTACTTCTTCCATGATTGAGGCTTCGTTGTTGCTAACTGCAGTGGAAGCTGGACAAACATGTAATGCAGTGCATATATCTGTTGTTTTCAGGTACTTCTCTGCTTTGACAATAATCAAAGGTCCATATTCAAAAACCATCCTCTTGCACTGCAAAAATAAAATTCACCATTAAAAAAAACCTTGAAGAGGACGAAACAATTGATCATGAAAATTATCAATGTAATGCTTCTCTTTGGTGTGTGAATTTGCCTAATAGGAACAGGTAAGAAGAGCTCAGGTGACAGTAATACTCTCAAGAGAATATGATTGATCCAGGTTGCTCTGCCTACACTTTAGCTTATCTTCTTAGAACAAACCTAGATGCAATTTTATATGTGCATTTGAATTTACTTTTTATAGTTTAACAAGTATGAGTTGATTCCGATTAAAAACTTTCCTTGTGGTAACCTTTTAAAGTAATTATTAGAGTTTAATTTTGATAACTTATAATAAAAGTTCATGTTAAAGGTTATAGATTACCAAAATGAAACACAAATATGATTGCAAAAACACTGCTAGAAACACTTGAAGAAGTGAATATAAATTTTATCCATTATTATTACTGTTACAAGACTTTAGGCGATCTTAACCTTCTTTCATGAGATTTATATATTTTCAACTCTGTTGATGCCCCTACAATAAGAAAAGTTTATCCAGTTCCAACAGTACACAATTATTTCATTTATTTGGTTGGACCAACCATCCTTTGGATGGTGAAGTGACAATACTGTCAACAATTTGCACACAAAAGCTTAATTATTGGCTAGGTGAGGAGGTTGACAGCAACGATAAACCATTAAATGAAAATTCCTGTGGACCAAAACTATGGCTGCAAAATTTTCTTTCAGTAAGACCAGGACAAAAATTTGTAAATCCTCTTTTGGATTCAAAGGATAGATTCAATGCAACATGGTGTTTAAGAATTCAACGGAATTTAGTAAGAGAGTAAAAGAAAGATACAATTTTCCAGACTTTTCTCACCTTCTTTGCCAACTGATCCATAGAATTGCAGGCTTTCAACAGTGCTTCCATTATCTCAAGCTGACATTTTAAATAGTTAGTGTCATATGCAACAAAAGTGACAAAAAACGTAGAGAAAAGACACTTGCAGAGTGGGGTCAAAACAAAAAATTTAGAAGGCTTAGAAGTCTAGATAGGGTCAAATGTGTATGACAGGCACTTTGGTATTTTGCATATGTAACTTTCATATTAAGTAATAAGAAATGCTCAGTAAAAAAATATCAAGTCACTTAGTTTTCCTCTCTTAGCAACTAGTTTTTAAGGGAGGGTTTTCTGAGTGCTATGTTACAAGAACAAAATTAAAAACACATGTAAAATTCAGACTTTATTATTTCTGAGGGTAATGCAGATTCTTCCTGGTACACATGCAGATTCTGAAGGTAATTTACATAATTATAGTTATATATTTATTATATTTTAATAATTTTTATACATTTTTCAATAGGTATATGTGATATGGTATCATGTTGATTTCAAAATAAGCGTATCACTGTTGTATCTAATACACGTATCCTATCCATGCATCATAGACTATAATCAAATTCTTTCTTCTCTTTGACTGCAAACCATCTAAGCAAATGAAAAAGGAAAGAAGGTGTAATTTGCAAGTGCATAGAAAATATGAAAAAAACAACCTTATGTGACAAGAAAGTGCAGAAAATTCTCATGCCAAGGAAGGATGGATAAGAGAAACTTTGATGAGAAATGTCACAAACACACTGTTTTAACACACTTTTTTAAATATACTATTTCTTATTTATTGAAAATTATTAGAAATTAAAATAAAATGGATTTTTTTTTTGTCTTTAATAATTTTTATTATGATTTTGTAGTTTTGAATAAATTTTAAATAATGTTACAGAGTGTGTTCTTAAGTAACACTCAACTTTCACAGTAGGAGGCTAAATTACTAACCTTAGTGTCAGGATCATTCAACTTAACCAGTATGGTTGAAACAGTATCTTTGCAAGAGTCACAAGTATTTCCTTGAACTTGTGAAGAAATGGTTGCAGATTGGCAGAGGTGGACCTGTTTGCAAAGTTCTCTAGGTAGAACTGATGCGATTTCTGAGAAGAAACGTGGGGCATAATAATCCACCAACTCAATGCACTATGCAATATAGAATAAATATATGTTAGCAAATATAGAGTCTAACAACTTCTGATTAATTACATTCAACCTATAAATTCCCAAGTGCTTGTTTTAGGAATCAACACTATTTTCAGAGAAAAACAATGAAAAGAAAATCAAACTTCCTTATTTCACCAAATGTACAAGAACTGTTATAAAGGAGCACTCTTCTTTTCATTGGATTATTCCAATTACAGGTCTCTCAAGTCTCATAAACTCCCTCCCTTTTTCCTTCTAAGCTTCCTAATAAAGGGTTCCTTTCTGCTAACAAACTCTTACCTGTAAAAACTACCTATATAGATTTTCTTCTTAAACCTCCTCCTATGATAAACCTGCAATCCTGTCTTGTTATCAACTTGCTGTTATTGCTCCAGCCAAAACAGCTTGTCCAATAATTATGTCTTAAATCACTAATTTATTTAACAAATTTTCTCCAAAGAAAGTCCACAAACAACTGGGTTGTATTTTTGTTTAGGAACCTAGAAACAGACTATAAGAAAATAATGCTGCTGCTTGTATTGAATATTGATTATCAACAAAGGAGAGAATTATCTTCCAAAGTTTTCCTTTTTACAAGAGAGAAAATGCTCAATTTAATAATGCTAACTAACAAGTCTGAGTGAATTTTATTCCCTTAAGCCATCCTACTTTCATATCTATGTAACTATCTGCCAAGTCTCACTAACCTCTTTCCTTATCTCCTACCAGTTATTCTGTTTTTGAAAACTAAAATATGTATAATTATCATATTTGTAACCAAAACTGAGCCCAGATTATTGGTAGAATAATTAAACAGAGCAACTGGAAATTAAGTTAATTTTAGCAACCGCTGAGAATAACTACAAATACAGATCTAGGAAAGGAGACCAACCTGCTCTTTGAAAGAGAGAATCTGATAACATTTATCGTGAAGTGAATCAATAATCTCTCTTTGGTTCTCTTTATCATTTAGATAATCAAGGGCCTCAGCAGTATATTCCTCACAAAGTTCACAGACATCTGATTTCCTGTTTACTTCTGCATGGAAAATATGTCAGCAAGATGAATTAGAACTGAAGCTGCATTTGTATTTCAAAATTATAACCATTCTTTAACATAAATTATTTACACAATATGTTAAGCAAGTAACACTTTTGCTTCAGTGTTCTGATGAGAAGTAAGACACAGCTGTTACATTTTTGACAAATTGGAGTCTTTTTTACTAAAACTTCTCAAAAGTGCCTGAATATGATGATAACTTCACCCATACTTCTTACATCAATTTATCTAAAAGAAAGGGAAATTTATAAATTGTCACACACTTGTAAAGCTTATTATGGAGAGGAATGTTAGGATTGGTATTCCTTTCCCATCAAATGAGCACAAAAACCTCTACAGACTGATCAAAGCAATTCAATGAGCTATGCTTGATTATCACAACTTCATAAGTGATATATACAATCAGAAATAAGATGAGACTGTATTTTGAATACACTTCTTTGTAAACACTTATCAAAGAACAAAAATAAAAATAAAACGAGTTTCTCAACAAGGTAAAATAGCTTATATATGTTAATTTGTAGAAACAAATTCTTACTTTCTTTTCCTAAAATACTTACAAAAAGTTTATCAAAACAAACCCTCAGGAGGAATATGTAACTATGTTCTATGCATCTCACAGAGCATGACAGAGAAAAGCAAAGGGATGAGAAAAAGTTAGTCTAACAATCTTACCACCACAGTTTGCTAGCTCCCTTGCATCACAAACCCAAGCAGCACCCAACAAAAACAGAAACAAAAGCCCCATTCTTCCCTCCATGATCCCTGGGACAAGCACTTCAAAAACCAATGTTAAATTCCTCCAGAAAACAAAGAAGACAGAAGCCAATAAAATTTAATTAGGGGTACTACAAAGATATACACGTATACAGCATTAATCTTCAACTAAAGCGAATACATGCAGCATCAAAATATATTTTCAACAACATGATCTAACAACCTTATCAGTTATATATTCATTATGTAGAGATTTAACAATAATACAAATATGCACCATATATAAACCATGATACAATAAGTGACATAAAAATGAGGTAACTAACGAAGATAACAACAGAAAATAAATCAGTTTGAATTGCATGATCAGAAAAACAAAGGATACATATATTATTATGTTTGTTTGTATTGAATTAAGAGGCATAGAGAGGAATGAATAAGAAAGATGAAAAATTAAGGAGACAATTAGGATAAGGGAAAACGTTAATTATAACAAACAACATAGGAATGAAGAAATTGCCTGTTGCGGAAGAAATTAGGGCAACGTCTAAAAGAAATGTGTCAGGTGCAACGATGAGGTTCCAGAAAGGTTGTTATGATTCCTGTCATGTTTATTATTTATTATTTATTTTTAATTATTTATATTTGCCTTTTAACTTTACTTATTGGCTATATCAGTTTTGAAAAAAAAAAAATCCATCACAATGACCATTGATTTTTTTTTTGTTTCTAATTATTCTCTTTGATCCGTTTATTTTAGTTTAGAATTTAATATGAATTCAATTCAAGTTAAAGAGTTTGGATTAGATCAATTTTGAATTTAGTTTTTTAGATATATTAAATAAATAGTAATATATATATATATATAAAT
>Ga0123341_1006366_pt1 | contig 10680 bp, 7 predicted proteins | sample Turbeapinknodule_FD_89959 | JGI IMG/M metagenome (GOLD analysis project Ga0123341, IMG submission 89959) | Root nodule microbial communities of legume samples collected from Mexico - Turtle bean Mexico pink nodule | ecosystem: Host-associated > Plants > Roots > Nodule | place: Mexico: Nepantla...
ATACAAATATATTTATTTTATTATTATATTATATTATATTATTATAATAATTAAGTATAATATATAATTTATTATAATATATATATATATAATATTTTTTATTTTAATATATATAATAGTGTTATTTTACGTGTATAAAAGAATGAGGGTAAAATTGACTTTTTGTGTGAATTCCTTTAACTTAGTTTTTTTGGGAGCTGAATTTATCCTTCTCCCACAAATCATTGCATTTCTTTCCTTGCATTTGAATGGATGCAAACACTTATTCTTTCCTTTTCTATCCGCATGAACAATATTCATGTGGAAACAAGCAGACCTTAGGAGGTTGGAAAGATCTCATCAACTACACATTCAAATGGCTCCATGGAAGAAGTTGAGCATAAATAAAAAGTAGTGAAAGTGTGGTTGTTTTTGTAGGGGGAAAGTGCTTCATCAATTACAATCCAAGTACAATTTACAATTAATTGGTGGCTACAGTTACAACAGCATCTCCCAACCCAAGGATGCAGGAAAAAAAAGAACCATGCACAAAATTGGAATTGCAGATTTGGATCCAAATTCATTTATACCCTCACAAGCTAAAACCTATAATGCTTTCTTGCTATTCTACAACTATTTCAAGTATTGCAGTAAGTCTGGGTCTTCTATATCTTTTAAGAAGCAAAGAAGAGCATACAACACTTACAGAAGAGAGAGCCATGCAGGCACCAGCAACCCACGGTGGTAGCTTGATCCTCAGTGAAGGGTAGAAAACACCAGCGGCAACTGGTATGGCCACAACATTGTAAGCCATTGCAAATACATAATTCAATCGAATTCGAGAGAAGGTCTTCCGGGAAAGATCAATGGCTGTGATCACATCTTCTAAGTTATTTCTCATCAGCACATAGTCTGCGGCTTCAATTGCAATATCAGTTCCAGCTCCGATAGCCATACCAACATCAGCTGCAGCTAATGCAGGAGAATCATTGATGCCATCACCCACCATTGCAACTATGCTTCCATCTTTTTGGAATGAACGAACAACATCAGCTTTTCCTGCTGGCATGACCTCTGCCCTAACATCTGATATGTTAACCTGTCATACAATACGTTTTTTAAACACGGGTTTGACAACATCAATTTCTATCCCATAATCAATTTTTGTATAAATTTCTATCCCGTAAAATTTCTGATGCAACTCTGTACAAGTACTAATTTTGCTTCAGACGGACAATTTGTTAGTTGAGTTGAGTTATAATTCACAATGGAGAGCTAAAGAACCCGGTAACTAATGACTCCATATTTTAAATAAGACCAGTGTTTAAACTTTTACCATTGTTGTTATGAATTAAGAGTACCTACAGAAGGCCTTCTCAAAAAGGCCAGTATTATAAGTTAAAACATTTTTTTCATCCCTGGATCTTAAGTATGTCTTTTCCACTTCCCTTGATTTTAAACACCAAAATTACAAAAATATTTGAGTGGTTATTGATCTTTTTATACAAGCAAAAGTACAGTTGTTGAATGCTGATCCTAGAAGAATACCCTTTGAATATACACCCTAATAGTTATAAGAAGTCAGAACACAGATTTTAATGGTAAATATAAATAAAACATAATACAGAAATATACAGACCTCCTTAGCAACAGCACGAGCTGTTCTCCAGTTATCTCCTGTAACCATAACAGGTGTGACACCCATTTTCTGGAGACCCTCTATGACTACAGAAGCTTCTCTCTTTAGTGGGTCCGCAATCCCCAAGACTCCAGTTAATATATCGTTATATGCTACCAGTATCCCTGTCTTAGCACTTTCTTCGAGCTCTACCACAAAATTTTCCACCTCTGTTGAAATATGTATGCCATTTTCCGCCATCAACTTCCTGTTACCAACCTGTTGAGGACAAATTGCCATGGTTAAGACTCTCTGGAAAACAAGAAGCAAATTCCAGTTTGTAGAGATCAAGACGACCATGATAGTAAAAGGACATACCAAAATAAGCTTTCCATCTATGAAACATTGAACGCCTTTTCCAGGAAGAGCAGAGAAGTCTGAGACATCAAAAAGCCAACCAGTTTTCGCATCATTCTCGGTACCGGTATCAGCAGACGAGTCATCAAAGAAATGAAAATGGCGTGCATATGCTAATATTGCATTTGCTAGTGGGTGTTCACTGCTAGCCTGAATCACAAAAATTAAATGAAATATAACAAGTCATAATTGGTTACCCTAAAGGCATCAGACAAAACATAGAAGGGTGTTATTTTCTGACAACCAAACATATAAGAAACTATTATTCATTAATCTACTCTAAACTTGCTAATCATGCCATAACACTATTCAAGAAGTTAAGCAGACAAGAGGGAGGGAAATGTGGAAATATCCTCTATAAGTCCTCTATAAACTCACCAGAATCAATGCTCTGAAGACAATAAGAAGAAAAACGTAACAATCATTTAGAAATTAAAATTCACCTCAGCAGAAGCCACCAATTTAAGAAATTCTCCACGTTCCATTCCTGTGAAAGTCTTGGCAGTAGTAACAGTAGCTTTTCCCTGAGTCAGAGTGCCTGTTTTATCAAATATCACATACTTAACCCTCTGGGCCCTTTCCAGTGCATCTCCACCTTTAATTAACACTCCATTGTTAGCCCCAACCCCTGTTGCCACCATCACAGCTGTTGGTGTTGCCAAGCCAACGGCACAGGGACATGCAATCACTACTACAGATATTGAGAACATCAGGGCAAAAACAAAGTGATTCCCATTTTCTGGCAGCCACTCTTCTGGGTAAGCTCCAATAGCCCCAGCAATGTACCTAAAGATAATGAACCAAATTTAAAGAGAAGGAATAAGAATTCCAATCACAGTAGTTATCTAACATTTATTAATATGCCCAAACCAGTTAGGTGACCTTACCAGCATAATAATGTCAATAATGCCAAAGAAACGACCAAAGGAACAAATATGCTTGCCACCTGCAAACCAAGAGAATAGAACTTAAGCTAATATCTAATATATCTTCACTCATCTATGGACCAATAAACTACTCTGTATTTTCTTTTAAGATGAGGCCACTTTCAAAAATAAAGATAGAGACTACTTTCAGAAAATGATGAACAAGCAAAAACGTCCCCAACATTTAGGATGAAAGCCACAAATTGGAATAACTAGATTTCATTTAACAACCCAATTTTCAGATACCAGAGAGACTTCAAAAGACTACCCCAGCTTTACAAGCTTAACCAAATTAGCCAGAAAACAGTCAAGGAACAGACTATATGATTCCTTCTGCTAAATGTATCTTTTATTAAGATAAGGGTATGCCAAATTCCACAAATTTTCGCTTAAAAAATAGAGAGAGTAACAATAACAACCACAGTAGAACTACAATCCATCCATCATGAACCAAATATAGCCATAATACCAAGTTCTGTCCGGGTGAGTAAATATAACTTAACAATTGAGATTACCAAAGTAAGAAGAATTGCAACATTTGAAAAAATATAAATTGGTTGTCAAGTGCCAGGTAACCTTGAAACATGAAACAATTGGCTGAACTGAAGCACGGTTTCACAAGCTAATCCTTTCTTTAAAAAAAAATACTCCAAACAAAAGGCATTCACTATGAAAGTAACTCCAGAAAAATATAGGTCAGCCTGAGGGCAACATAGGCAAACACAACCATGACCAATATACTTACATAATCAGCAAACTTCTGAATAGGAGCTTTGGACATCTGCGCTGTCTCAACCAAACTAATAATCTGGCTCAAAACTGTATCAGATCCTACTTTGGAAGCTCGAACATGAAGGACACCATGAAAATTTATTGTGCCTCCAATAACAGGAGCATTCACCTCCTTCAAAATAGGTACAGATTCACCAGTTACCATGCTTTCATTTACATAACTTGAGCCCCAAGTAACAATACCATCGGTAGGGATCTTTGCACCAGGAAGAACTTTCAATGTGTCCCCAGGTTGAACAAGCAAACAATCAATTTCCCTTTCTTCAATACATTTACCACCTAGATATCAATATAATTTTAGTTGTCATCATTTTCATCCAGAACATAACAAATGTGATCAACTTAATTAATGATATTTCAATCTACATATAAGATAATCAAATCCAAATATGGTTCATGTTCCTTCAAAAAACCAAAAAAAAAAAAAAAATTGAAATTGATGCGCACCTTTATCTTTGACAACTAGTAAAGCTGTTGCAGGAGCAAGTTCTACTAATTTCTTGATAGCATCAGATGTCTTTCCCTTGGCAAGGCACTCCAAATACTTGCCCAACAATACAAATGTTATGAGCATAGCACTTGTTTCAAAGTAAGTTGGAGACCAAAATCCAGTAAGAGCACCATATAGAAGAGCACAAACAGAATAAACATAAGAAGCGGTAGTTCCCACTGCAACCAGGACATCCATGTTTGTGGAACCATTTCTAAGAGCTCTGCCAGCTGCAATATAGAAGCACTTACCGATCACAAATTGGATCAGACTCACCAATGCCCATTTCAACCAATCACTCATGAGGAAAGGCCCACATCGCCGAAGTAACAGGGAATACATGAATGGTATATGAGGACAAACTACCCTCACGAAGAAGAGAGGAATCTGAGACAAGCATCAAGTAAAAATATATTCAAAAAGTCTAACAATAACTAAAAACACAAGGGAGTGTTAATACACAGACTCAAATTTTGAATAGAACTATTTTTCCTTTCAGCAATATCAAATCTTGTATTTTTTTCAGTATGTGTATTTTTCATGAAAAGAAGAGGATACTAAGGTAGAACACCTCTTCTTTCATGTGAAATTAATGAATGGATGAATTCCCTACAAAGCATATCTTTATGGGATTTGACAATTGCAGACTCTCCAAAGATGGTAAAAGGCCTTAATTTTTTAGAATACAGAAGCAAAGCAATAAATGATATCTATCCCAACCGCCCATAACTTCTTTGCAGTTCTAATTTTCCTTCCTCGAATGCAATATATATAAGAATCTGTTTCTAAAAATAGACAAGACATTGTTTCTGTGTCAATGAGTTTTCAGGATAAAGCACAGTTCACAACTTAACATAAATAATATGTAGCTGTTTCAGAGCCAGAACATCATCTAACAAGAACTTTGACATGTATACTATACTACGTACCCATAGAGATCACAATTAGATGGAAAGGAAGGCAAATAAAGAAGACAAGGAAATACAATGAAACTATATGATCATTATATGATTTGAGATTAAAAGAAAAATACTCACACTAAGAAACAGACTGGAGATAAAGCGCCGAAATATAGTTGAAATCTCTTCAGCGCCTTTAGAAGTCATTCTCATATGAGGGCTTCTAACATGTAATTTGAACTTCCCATTGCTTCCCCCCTGGATTGCATCAACTAAGGATCTAGAACTAAGAACTTCAGGATCAAACAGAACATCCAATTCACCTGAAATCTGGTCAAAATGAAACTGCCTGACTCCTTTTATGCTGCTAATAATGCCCTCTAAAACTTGTCCATCAATCACACTGTACACACCAACCACCCCTAAAATTATTTTATCCTGTTCATTGCTTTGTAAAAATGAAGCATCAAAGCCGGAATCTTCAATCGCGTTGACTATATCATCTTTACTAATTACACTGGAATCATATTCAACTTCACCTGACGAAGTAGCCAAAGCTACCACCGCCCTCTTGACCCCTGGAAGCTTTCTTAAAATGCCTTCAACTGAATTTACACATGCTGCACATGTCATACCTCCAATTGTGAACTGTCCCACCAAGGTTCCATGTGGCATCTTTCCAACGGTACTAGATTCAGGTAATATGTCTGCTTCAAACCCAGCATCTTCAATTGCATTTTTAATGTCTTCATCCTGGAATACATGACACAATATCTTATCAAATAAAAGCTTCGAGTACTAAATCACTTGAAAAAAAAATGTTCTTATTCATATTATATAGGACTAACGGACTGGCAAATCATCACTTAATATGCATCAGCCAAACAATAATCTTCCAATCAAGTATACTGTTTATATCTCATGATGACTTCAGTTTAAGGTTTTTTTTTGCATAGATTAAGAACGATAGTAAATATATCACTTTCTCAAATAATATTTACTAAAATAACTCTACTCATTCAATAAATGTGTTACTCTTATTGAGACAGATAATTAATTTGGGAACAAATTGGGAATAAGAACATTAATATTTAGTTGAAAACTGCTAACATTAGTCATATAGAATTTTGTTTTAGAAGGTTAAAGTGGCAATCATTTTGGGACAGAGGGAGTATCATCTTTCAGTAGTAGCAGAACCAGATGGTTAGGATGTCCGCTTTAGTGGCCAAATCATGATATCTGAGCACAAAAATATTTATACCACTAAAAAGAAATAATAAGCTCCAAGAGAATGAGTTAATGAAAGGAATATAGATATCAGTTGAAGTATTATGACATAAATTATTTTAGTCTACATCTTAAGAGAAAAAACACACACAGGGATCCACCTGTACCAGAGGACCCCAAAAAATCTGGATTCATATCCAACTATAAGTAACCCCACACTGAATATTGGGACAACAAACATGGAAAAATAACAAAAATTAAAAAATCTAACACAGTTATAACTAACAAAAACAATGTAATCACCATTCATACTTTAAAAGCTGAGGTGGAGAATTTTTGCTAGATAAAAGGTTATATATCAGTATTGACAGGAACACAGTATATAAATGTCCACTTAAATGCAATCACCAGCGACCAAAGCAATAAATATAGAAAGCAACTTTAAATAACTGCAATAAAAAACACAACAGCAAAATTCACCCGGAAAAACAGCAAGATTACTGATTTAAGGAGAACGCATCTCAATTCCAGACGTAATGCACGTGCTCACGATTGCCCAAATGCAACCAATAAAGGCCAAAAAAAATGTTAAAACACCAAAATAAAAAAACCATTACGGAAATACACTCTCGATCGATTCATCAAGAGATAATAATAATTAATCAATTTTTTAGTAGAGATCGTTTCAAAAGAAAATAAGTGATTAATTATCTAAAATACGTTAAAACAAACTAGAATTATGGTTTAGATAAACCTCTCCATAAATTGGGAGGAAAAAATAAAAAAGGTAAAATTAATTAATTTTCTCCCTAAACTAAAATTAACTTACGACGCAAACATTTTCTGAAAGTTAAAAGAAAAAGCTTCTGTATAAGTTAGCACAAGTTCAATTCAATTTAACTTATTTTCTTCTTAATTTTCTCTGCTACAAGTGCTCACTGCAAAGATTTATATCCAAACAGAACCTAACTAAAACGTAGTGAGGCTAAAACTTCAAGCAAGTTAAATTTTCATAATAAGCAATAAATAAAAGATACAAAAGTAAGTTGTAGAGAGAGAAAGACGAACCTTGAGCAGAGCCGAGTTGAAAACTACGTCGGCTTTGTTCTGAAGCAGTGCGACGGAGGCGCTGATAACTCCGTCGAGTGATTTGAGAGCTGATTCGACGGAATTGGAGCAGGCGGCGCAGGTCATGCCGGTGACCGTCACCTGAATCCGCCTGGCTCCGGCATCGATTTCGTCGTAGGAGTCCAAGAGCCGCACATCCTCGAGGTCATCGGAATCAGAGGCGGCGGCGGCGGCAAGGGAAGTGAGCTGCAGGCCTCCGACTCCCGGCGCCATCGCGTGAGAAACAAAAACAGTGAGATCGTTAAGGCAAGAGACACTGAAAAGAATGTGAAATGAAAAAGAAAAAGGGGAAAATATTTACGATTACAAATTTTCATAAATAATCAGTTTTATTTATTCTATTCACGCTGTTTTTATTTCCTATTTTGCCCTCAGACTTTTGTTGAATTCCAATTGCCGTCCATTGTACTTCCACTCACAGGATTTGTACTGCACGTTACGTAAACCGTGTCTCTGTAGCAATGCAACTTGAAACAATTATTTTTTTGTTGAAAAAATATTCATTGGTAATTTTTCATAGAACTAAATTAATTAAAAAAAATGAATATTTTAAAAATATTTTAAATAACATAAGCATGTGAAATTTTGACTAACTACGTTGAATTGAAATAATATAAGATTGATGTTTGTTCTGAGGAGGGTAGAATCGTGATTTGAAATAATACAAGTGTGACCTTTGTTGTCAGGAGCTTCACAAATCAAAATTGTTCTTCAAAAACCCATTCAACTTCCAATTTTCTTCCTTTTCCCTGTTCAAACTATTTTCGTCATCACTTGTCTTCGTTTTCTTCCAAAGAGACACCCAATTTTTTTTTTATGTTCTTTCTTGAAAACAACAAAGTGTTTATTGGAACTATAAGTGTTAATGTCATTTTACTTTACCTACACAAATATCATTAACTTTGATATATTGATATAAGTAAGAGTTTATTGGTTTAAATTTAGTTTCATAAGTATCTCAACAAGTTCTGTTATTATTCTCGACTTCTGAAAAATTTACTCGATCGCAGACATTTCTGGAACACCTCTAACAGAGAGACAAATAGTCCATTTTGAAAAAACTTATTATCAACCTCTTTCAGATATGAATATACCTGATTCAGAAGAGAAAAACTTGTATCAGTATCTCAATTTCAATTCAAACATAGATTGGATTCACACTCCATGTTCTGAGAAATATTTACCATCTGAAAAAAGGAAAAAACGGAGTTCTTGTCTACAAAAATGCCTTGAGCATGTAAAACTAATGAAAGTACTGAAATCCCTTCATTGAAAATGAGAATTTTTTTTTGGAACTCGGAGTTTTATTAATGTTTTGTCGTTAAAACACATCTTGACGATATATTTAAAGTGTAATTTATCTCAATTTGAATGGAATGAGACTATTGGACGTACATTAAAAAAAAGTAATTTATTTTATTTTAATTTTAAATAAATGAAATAAATATAGTGAAAAAATGTATGGCATAAATGTTGTTGGAAAGATGACAATTCTCTCCACTATATCCATTTTGATAACTTTGTAAGGAAGAAGACAGAAAAATAAAGGAAGATTTCCACTACTTTGAGCACTACTGAAAACTAAAACTACCATCTCAATCAGGTAAAAAGAAAATGTAAAGGAAAACCACATAAAACAGTGTCTTCCACCAATAACAATGTGGCATCCACAAAAGCCTCTTTTCTTCCTCACTCATTGCTACCATCCATAAATGCAAATAGCTAGAAAGAAATAACATGGACAACAAGGTTCATCATTATTTTATATCAATGGAAACATAGGTCATGATTTTAAATAATGCATGGGAAAAAAAAGGAAAACACGACTATTTCAGTGTTATTATTATTTTCTAACTTTGAAAACTGTGACTTTTATAACAAAAATGGAAACTGTCAATTTTTCAACCTTCGTGGGACTTTCACCCCTTTTGCCGTTTCTAACTGTACTACACACTCTCGTAATGTACAAGGATGTTATCGTAGTTTCCTTCTCTGCTTCATAACCATTTTTTTTTTAATCCAGAGTATATAATAATAATGTGTAATGTAATAATTATATATTAACAAAAACACATATGCTATGTTAAGAATAATTTAAAAACTATAAATGTTCTCGAACAATGTTGGAATTAATAGAACGATTTTCTTCTTTTTCAATCGGTTTATCTTTCTCTCTCTCATCTCGGATGAATTTTTTATACTGTTCTCTTTTCTCTATTTCTCGTCTTCGTGAATTTTGAACTCGGATGGTACCTGCAAAAGGTACTCAAACATTCGAGTAAAATTTAAGTATTCGGCACTCGGTGCTATTAGTACTGAATGATGATGTACCCGATCCTTGAAAATTGTGTCTATTTATATGATTATTATGGATCATTTATTTTTGGATTGGATTAAAGATATGGGTCGTAATTAAGAATATATTACCTAGTATTTAATCATTGATTGATCTCGTTAATTCTCTTTGGAAATGATAGTTTCAATCGACCTTGACCGGAAATTGAGTCTCCATCAGTCGTACGAACCTAACCGGTACAACACAAAAACAGTTATAAGAAAATATATCAGTAATATAAATAATCAATGCGCAATATAGTTATCGTTTGTCAAAACATAGCTCGTGGTTTACGAAAAAAAACAAAATGTTATATACAACGCATTTTACACGTTTGGATATTGCTAGTAATTTAGCAGAAGACAAAGTCGAGTGGATTTTCAAAATATAACTATAAAATCAAATTTTGAACTAAAAGAAATAAGGTGACAAGTAAATATTGGTGATTATTTAATTTATATAACTGGTTTTGGTATGAAAAAAAAAGGCAAATGATTGTTTCAGAAATTGTTCTTGCTTATGCAGAAAAAATTTGAATTAGGAATAAACTACAATTTGAGGAAAGTTGAAAGCAAAAGTGGTTTTGGTGACCTAAACCAGAGGAAGAAAAGGTCACAAAACAACCATGGGATTCTGTGGGCTTGCAATGGATATAAAATTGAAGTTTCTGTTAACTTCAAAACATCATCTTCATTTTATTTTAGTACAAAAAAATCAATTCACTGTGTATCTTATTGTTTCTTTGGCTTGTCTTCACTCTCACACACGTATTGTTATAAATAATTACTATAATGTTGATTAGTTTTTTATAATTCATGTTTAATATTATTTAAATTTATATATTTAATGTATAATAATGGTAAGTAAAT
>Ga0123341_1006368_pt1 | contig 10679 bp, 8 predicted proteins | sample Turbeapinknodule_FD_89959 | JGI IMG/M metagenome (GOLD analysis project Ga0123341, IMG submission 89959) | Root nodule microbial communities of legume samples collected from Mexico - Turtle bean Mexico pink nodule | ecosystem: Host-associated > Plants > Roots > Nodule | place: Mexico: Nepantla...
ATTACGTACCTTCACCTATCATCTCAATCGAAATAATTTCCTTCTGGATTTATAGAAAGAAGTGTTGTATTTTTTTTCATTCAGTGAAATTCCATTTTTATTCTTCTAGTTCTTTATTTATTGTATTTTATTTTAGTTGGCTTAATAAGATAAGTGAAGATAATTTTGAAATTAAAAAACTAATCCATGGCCTAAGCTGTATATTATTCAGATTTCTTGCATTATGCTGCAACCCAGAGACTTTATTTTCTCTAACAACAGTTGGCAGATAAGGATTCCATTCCATTAATAAACAATTCAGAGAAAACATGTGCTGTTGCAATGGCATCACAGAAGTACATCAGGTACAAAACCACTTTGATTAGCATCATAGGAATGTAACTATCTTTGATTGATGTCTATACCTATCAATTTCAATATATTTATGAATAATTTGATAAAAACATATATAACAGAATTTATAAAATGAGATTTAACTTATTTATATATTATGGAATATTCATATCTTTAATTGACGTAGAGTTTATGAATTAATAGGGTTTGTACGACTGAAATCATGTTTTGGAATTCGGTTATTATGCCGACCGACACCTCAAAACCAATTACACTTAAGCAGAATTAATGAGATCAATCAATAATTAAGAATTAGGTAATACACTGTTAAACATGATCCAACTCTCTAATTTGACACAATAAGAAAGGTTTACCACAATCATATAAATAGACACAAAATCTAAGAAACAGGTACATGTCATTACACAGTGCTCAAGATACTGAGTGCCGAATACTCAATTCTGACTTGAGTATCGGAGTGTCTTTTGCAGGTACCATCCGAGTTTAGACTTGTGGAGACCGAGAGGTAGAGTTAAAAGAAGAGAGCGAGAAGACCGCTTCGAGAGGAAGAAAGGAAAATTTGACTGACCGACCGAAGAGATAGTGGAACAACTTGAGTCGTTCTTTAAATCTCAACCTCGTTCTACAACAGTTCCTAACAAAAATAATCACTTAAATTTGTTTTTTAGATAAGTATATAATTAACAATTTAATAGTTAAGCCTCTCTTAAATTCTAAGTTTATACTATAACAAATAGTTACTTTGAATATATAGCTGGTTATACATACATGTCTGATCTGCTGAAACTTGTTTGGAAAATTTGTGTACTGCAGAAAACAGTTTATGTGACTTGAGTCATTTGTATTTTAATGGCACTTCAATTTCTGTTGAAAACAAAACCATTCTACTAGTGATGAGGGTCATGGATAGTTCTTTTGCATCAAACCATAGACATTCAACAACCACTTCACCCTCAACTTTTGGCCAATATACAAAAGGACAAAAGAATAACCTGTAGATGTCCAAAAAAGTGTTTCTTTTCTCTCTCTTTTGATTACAACAAAATTATTAATAAAGGGTTTGTTGGTGCATATGAATATAAAGAGAAAATATTTTATACACTAACAAAATAAGATAGTTTTACTATTCAATCGGAAAGAGTTGAAATAATTTGTTACTAAACTATGAATCAGTTCATATAAAGAAATTGATTTTTTTTTAAAGATTATAAACTGATGTGATGTCAGAGTAGATTGAGATATTTCATTCTTTATAAGTGGATGAAAACTTCATCTTATAAGTCGATTTTATGAGGTTTAGTTAGGCTTAAAGTTCACTTCTTAATACGGTATCAGAGTCATTTAAGACTTATTTTAGCGAGAATTTGTTGGGTTTATCGTATCATCCGCTATCGGACCACACATAACATATATTTTCATGCACGAGTTGCTAGCCTCAGTATGAGGAGGTGTGTTGGAGATCTCATATCGACTAGAGATTAAAATATTTCATTCTTTATAAATAGGTGTAAACTTTAGTTATAAACTAATTTTATGAGATTGAGTTAAACTTAAAATCTGATTTTTAATAAAAAAATTAAAAAATAAACAGTAAACTGATGTTTTTTCTTGTAAAAGTTTATACTATTAACAATTCATAATCATTAAAATTGCTCATAAACTAATGATGACATAGTGATAATTAACAAAGCATTTTTTATGAAAAAGAAAAAAAACTTCTGACAGAAGCGCCAAAAAGTCAAAATGATTACTTGCTCAGCACCAATTGGCCGACCAAGTTATCCATGACATAGGCCTAAACAACCAATTTTCGATACATTAATTACTCAAAAACATAGACACCCAGAAATTTGTGTTCACTCATTTTCAAATTTCACAACCTCTCTGCCATTTTTTAGAGCATGGCCGGTGCTATTTGTGGCCCAAACCTATTCATGTTCTCCCCACTCCTACTTTTCTTTTATGATTATTTCCTTCACATTCTACCCCACCACCAAACATCACCTCTTCCACTCTCTCACATGGAGGAATCATTCATTAGCTTCCAGACATTTCTATTAAAGTTTCCAATGACAGCTAAGTTTGCCACTCAAGAACTGATAGGATATGTGCATGGATATGTCTCACATATTAACCATCCCTTTTATCATGCAAACAAATCCATAAACTACAACAATGGTAGCAGTAACTCTAATCAACTAATTAAGTGAAGATTAAAATTTAGTTCAAAATAGTTAAGATTAGTTTTAATAAGTTAATTTAACTTCATAAAACGACTCAAATTTATAAAATAAATATCATTATTTTTAGTCGATATGAGATATATTTATATATCTGAGATATATTTATATATCTGAGATATATTTATATATCTGTTTTAGCTTTGTCTATGCTAACCAAGAATGAAATGCATCATCACATTTAAGCAAATTTCAAAATCATTGATTTTAAAACACACAGATTAAAGGTTAAAACATATGTATAACACATTTTATTCTTAAATAAACCTTGACATTGTGTTTGATAACTTCTGCTGCATATATATAACCCCAACAGAGAAGCCTTTTGTACTACTACCTCTCTTATTTGGAACATTTCCTTATCTATCTTTAGCAGTTCCCCTAGAAACTTCTGAAGATGGGTGGCATTGCCTTCGGACGCTTTGATGATTCTTTCAGTTTCAGCTCAATCAAGGCCTATATTGCTGAGTTCCATTCAACCTTGATCTTTGTTTTTGCTGGTGTTGGTTCAGCCATAGCCTATGGTTAGTTTTCTCAGTTTCACAACAAAATTGAATCCAAGATCTCAGTCTCAACCCACTCCTCTGTCATTTTAGTTCTGAAGGTGTTTCACCACGATTGAACATCAAATAACCCTTAAAAGTATAAGAAAACTTGAGAAACAATGTTTGTTTTGGCTTGTCACTATGTAGAAGTTTACAATTTTTTTTCACTTTGCTTGTAGGTAAGTTGACATCAGATGCAGCACTCGATCCTGCTGGGTTACTGGCAGTTGCTATTTGCCACGGTTTTGCACTTTTTGTGGCAGTTTCTGTTGGTGCCAACATCTCTGGTGGCCATGTCAACCCTGCTGTGACTTTTGGATTGGCTCTTGGTGGCCACATCACCATCCTCACTGGTCTCTTCTACTGGATTGCACAGCTTCTTGGCTCCATAGTGGCATGTTTTCTTCTCAACTATGTCACAGGAGGTTTGGTAAGTTTAAATTCAAAGAATCTCTATGATTCCAATTCACTTGTGGAATCAACACATGGCTACCTGAATTTGCCAAATATTTTCCTTGCATCAGAAGATTCATGCATAAACCAAGGACATATTTACATGCCCTTTTTTCTATCTTTTTATGGAGAGACTATAAGTATAATTCTGCTACGGGTAAGATCCATAAGTAGTATCTCCCATGGGACATACTACTTAGAATCATAACGAAGGTGCCTCCATTTAATGCTATAATATACACATAAAAAATCTTTTCTCAACAAATATTGGTCTACTACATGGATTGCACGACTGCATTCCATTCAGTAAAAGAACCAATTAATTGATTTTCTGTCAATATTTTCTTTAAGAAAAATGTTACTCTTAAGCTTAAACTTTAAGTTCAACTCAACCTCATAAAATCGACTTTTAAGGTGAGATTTACACCTACTTATATATTATGAAATGTCATAATCTCTAGTCGATGAGTTGGTAGCATGAGATTATATATTATAGATGATAAGCCCAACAAACAATCGTTAGGATAAACTCAAAATGACTCTAATATCATATTAAGAAGTAGACTTAAGTCTAACTTAACTTCATAAAACCGACGACTTAACTTCATAAAACCGACTTTTAAGGTGAGATTTGTATCTAATTATATACTATGAAATGTTCTGATCTCTAGTTGGGATCTCCAACAGTTACTTTTAGCAGTTGTGGTATGAACCAATTCACCTATAGATTGTCAACGTATCAAGACTTTTTCTAGCTGCACCAATGTATCTTTTATATAATCATTTGTATGTAGCTTGTTCAAACATCCATTGTAATATTCTAATTTTTTGTTTGGTGTTAGACATTAAAAAATAATAGCATGATGTTTAGTTTCTTAAAACCAAAAACTGAACTTTTGTTATTTGTTGGCAGGCAATTCCAGTCCACAGTGTGGCTTCTGGGGTTGGAGTTGTTGAAGGAGTTGTTACAGAGATCATCATCACATTTGGTTTGGTGTACACTGTATATGCCACAGCAGCTGACCCTAAGAAGGGTTCATTGGGCACCATTGCACCCATTGCCATTGGTTTCATTGTTGGTGCCAACATCTTGGCAGCAGGGCCATTCTCTGGTGGCTCAATGAACCCTGCACGCTCCTTTGGACCTGCAGTTGTGAGTGGTGACTTCCATGACAACTGGATCTACTGGGTTGGACCTCTTATTGGTGGTGGTTTGGCTGGCCTTATCTATGGCAATGTGTTCATTCGCTCTGACCATGCACCTCTTTCCACTGAATTTTGATTTCACTGAGATCATGGCCTCTGTAATTCATGTTTCTTGATAATAAAAGGAGGAAAAGCAATTCTTGCTTTTCTTGCTTTTCTATTTCATGTTCTTGCTTCTTGTAATTTATTTGTAAAGTGTGCTACTGTTTAATTTGGTGAGAATTCAAAAGAGGTTGGTGGTGTGCACAAGTGCTTTACTGTCTCTAAAGTTTACTTTTTAAGCTTTTTAAATTTGGATGCCATGCACCAGGACTATTGTGCACTCCATTTATCTCTATGCAGAAGTTCACATGCTTGTACCACTGAAAATTAATGCACAGATCAAGAAAAAATCAATGTAGTTTCAAAGAAAAATATGCAACCTCTTGTTATTTCAAATTTTCCATGGGATTAATGGTTCAGTACAATGGAAGAGTGGATTAGGCTTTACTGTGTTGACAAAAACAAAGGGAAAACGCCAATAGTTAGCTGTTCAATACAAGATGATAGATCCAAGTAACATGTGACCATCAATGTCTAGAAATATCAATTATAGCAACAAAGTGTGTTTGATTTTGCTTTTTTTTTCTTCTAAATAATCACTTATTATTGCCAAAAGAAGTTTGAAAAGATAAGCAATTATGGGTAAGTATTAAGAGATGACTTTAAGTCTAATTTAACCATGTAAAATCGACTTATAAGATTATTTAAATCTAACTCAATTTTATAAAATCGGGTGAGGTTTGCATCCCCTTATATACTATAGAATTTTGTTGTCGAAAATGTGATTTCTGTTGGAGATCCCAAATCGACTAGGACTATATATTATGGGTGGTCCGATAGCGGGTGACACGATAAGTCCAACAAATACTCGCTAGGATAGGCTCGAAATGGCTCTGATACCATATTACAAAGTGGACTTTTAAGCCTAACTCAACCCCATAAAACCGGCTCAATGGGGTGAGGTTTGCACCCACTTATATACTATGAAAGGCTCTAATCTCTAGTCGATGTGGGATCTCCAACAATTTCCAACTCAATTATGTCTAAGAAACAATATATTATTATAACAGACAGACACTGAGAAATAGTTTGTTCCTTGATGCAAAGTGTGAAAAGAAGTGATGAATTACATGAAGATGGGACATTTAGGACTTTATGCTTGTCCAAATGTATAAAAGGTGTTGGTGAGGTCAAGGAAGTGAGCATTATTAATCTTCAAATGTAAACTTCCAATAAACACAACTACATTTAGAAAAGGTGGCACCATATCAGTAAACAGCAAAACATTTGATATTCTACACATGCACAAGGAAACTGAAACTTATCAGTGTCCAAACGCTACATCAGGCGTTTTGTTTTGTTTTATTTAATACAAAACTATAAACTCAAATTATCTTCTAATCCTTCTTCATATGCTTCACTGAATGACCAAATAGTAGATCAGAATCTTCTGCACTAGTATTGCCTCCTACATTTCTCCATTGCCCTTGGAGCTGCAACCAAATTCATAACATATTTTTAGTTAATCTTCCATACTATAAAACAAGCTATATCCAATTCATTATATATATATATATATATATATTCATATAAAGTGTTTCTAAAATTTATGGGGTAATACATACCAAGTCCAATTGCCTCAGAGCCTTTCATTATCCTTAGTTTCTTACATGACTCAGTGAACATCCTGTAGTGACAAGTTAAACACGATTAAAGACAAACTTAATTACAATTGTAATGATATTTAGAAGTAATAATCAGAAATCACAAGCTTGTCTTCACATTTTACAAGCAGAAATCACAAGCTTATTCTTTTGCAATAGTTGTTCAAGATATCTTCATCTAAATCATTTTTTTTAGTTTTTAATGTATTTTTAAGTGAGGTGTTTATTATACCTTTTAGTTTTCTCAATGTATATATATGAATATCATTACATTTTTTTCTATTTACCATCTTAACTAATTTCTCTCTCCTTATATTGATTAAATTAAGAGTATAATAGAAAAAAATTATATTATCTTAAATTTAAGAAAATGTTTTTTTTTAAAACTAAGTTAACTCTAACCCCTATAACCTAAATACTAAAGCTTATAAAAGGAAAGAAAGAAATAACTGAAAAATAAAACTAAGTTTGATGAACCACCAACTATTAAAAAAGATGTGATTTATTGAGAAACAAAATGAAAAATGGAACTTACTCCCAAGGGACATCACCCACAAGCATCCAATCTCCATCTTTATCTTCATATGTAAAAACATATTCAGAGCCATCAACAACATTCCTGAAAGCTCTCTCCCTCAATCCCTCTTTCCCAGCAACTCCACCTGAACTGCATTGACCTGATTTCAGCAACACAAAACTATTGTTACAATTATTTGTAATTGATATTTTGTTGTTACTTAGAGTATTCAGTCTAACTGAGATTTCAAGTTGTATAATGATGTATGAAAATTTTATAAAAAAAATTCATTACCTAAGTAAATTCCACCAAACATAATGATGAGACTGTTTTATCTGCTATACTGAGTATAAGTTAGATAAATCTATACAGTTGACTGATACAAAGTTGTTATAATTTTATGAACTTGAAGTGTCTAATTTGATCATCAATTAGGTTAGGTGTTTGATTCACAATTAGACCACTCATACTACCTAGTTCCACCAGATTGTTACAGCAATGAATTAAACATAATGAATGTGACTGAGAGAGTACCATACCAATGGTGAAGCAGCTGAACATTTTCTCAAGAGCAGAAGAAAGTTCAATATAGTTGCTGTGGGTTTTCAGATCAACCTTTCTGAGATAAGGGGCACCATCCATGCTGACCTTAACATAAAGACAACCAACTCTTGATTTCTCCTCAGCTTCAGTGTTGCTTTTTGCCAAATTATAGGCCATTGTGTTCTTCCTAAAAGATCGAATTGGTGGCCATCCCACAACTTGTGCTCTAAAACAAAAAGGTTCCATATTTAACTTCTCACCAAACAGAAATAAATAAAATCAACTTATAAAACGAGGTTTACACCCAATTATATACTATAAAATGTAGTTAATGTGAAATTTCCAACACAAATTTTCTTACGCCTACCAACTCGTGCCGATAGTCAGTAGTCTGATAAATCGAATCTATCTTCTAATAAAATTCAACTTGTAGAGTATAACTTAATTTAAACCTCATAAGAGAAGTCAAATCATTTGAACTTTATATTTTTCTTCTTCTGCTACAAGTACTTCAGAAGAAGTTTATCGAAACATTACATAAAGCATAAATATGTGAGGAAATCTTACTTTGCAGCAGGAGTAGCAGCATGTTCAATTGTTGCAGCAACCTGAGGCGGCTTCTCAGAGTGAAGAACCAAGCAACCAACCTCTGTGTTGCATAGTGCAGAGGTATTAACACCATTTCTCAAATCATCCCCAGTTGCATCACTGCCTGAGAAAATCCATTTCCCAGAAGAGGAGGAGGAGGAGGAGCTAATGGCATCAGAGAAACCCCTCTTGAGGTTCTTGGAAGGGGTTGAGGAAGCAGAATAGCCATTATTATTCTGCAAATCCTTGCCAAAAAGAGAGATCCCTGCAGCTCCTGATTTGTTCTCAGGAGACTCACAACCGGGCAGGCCAAGCCTCAGCTCTGTCTCCTTGAAGTTCAGAGATGAAGTGTTGTCATCCTCAGAGGAGATGTTGGATGAAACTGAAGAGGATATCTTGTCACAGCTTTTCTCCATGTATGGAGTATCTGCTAAGCCTATGTAATCATGTTCCAAGGGTGCAGACATCAAAGTTTTGCACAGTGAAAGGTTCCAAATTATGCAACAGAATTAAAAATGGTTAAGCAAGTGAGTAAAGTGAGTATGTCATGTGTAGGAAGGTGGATGGATATATAAGAATGGAGCAAACAAAGGAGTCAGAAAGTAGAGTTTTAAATGTACCAATTTCCCAGGAGCTTCTCTTCTTTGATGCAGTAAAGAATCTTCTTGGCCTTTATGAAACAACTTTTCTCTTTCCATAGTAATATTTTTTTCTCCTCCATTCATCATAATTTTACAACATGATACATGCAGGAATGTTATTGAATACTTTTCTTAATATTTACTGCTGCAAATTTGATTCTTGAATAGATTCAAAATCCTTAATTAATAGTTAAAATGCAGTCGAGGTGGGAGTTGGAAGCACACATATCACGACATTCCAATTCCAAAAGCATTGAGAAGAACAGAATAAGTTTGTGAAAAAGAATAATAGAACAAAATTGTATGAGTCGAGACACGACAGAGATGAAAGAGATTGAAGAGAGGTGAATCTCTGTTCTTTAGTTGAATATGAAATGAGTCCCTAACTGGCAGACAATGTTCCGTATCTTAGCATGTGTGTGTCGTTCAGATATTTTCTCTTTCATGTTTTTTCCAAAACTATCTTAAACTTGCGAATATAAGACACCAACACATTAATCCTTGGAGTTCAAAACCACAAATTGTGTAAAGAGGGTATGAACTTTGTGTAGCACTGACACGGACACTGATACGACATGGACACGGACACGAAGATACGTATAATATCTAAAATGTAGGACACAGGGACACAAATCTATATATTATATAATTATGAATTATATAAATTTACAATAAAGATTTATGTGCAGAAGAATGTTCAAGATTATTTTTTTGACCAGAAAAATGGTTTTCATTACTGGTTCAAAAGGATTTGTTTCTTATTTTTATAATCATAATAAAAAGTTATACAATAAGTTTGAGTTTTTAGAAAATTAATGTATTTTTCCTTTTTAAAATTGTGTTAGAACGTACTAGAATTGTAAGAAATCCAACAAATACTTTTTTAATTTGACACTTTATCGATACGTGTCATACGAGTGACGGTGTCCAATATGAGTATCCGACGCCGACACGCCATTTAAGAGAAGTGTCTGAGCTTTATAGGTATCAACATCTCCTTCGAAATTTGTAATCTGAAATTATGTTTCACTTGTGTCTTATGGATTATTACTATCACTAGAAAAGAAAATCACGAAATAAAAACTAATTTTTAGAGACCAAAATAATTAGTTAGAATAGTAACTAAATTAAAGACCATTTTAGAAACTAAAAAAAATATTTTTAAATTAGTTTATATTATTGTTAAGTAGTTTCTAAATTGATATCTAATTAGCAACCATGATTTTTCTACCAAAATTTATAAACTAAATAATTTGTAGTTAAAACCTTGGTAGCTAATTAGATATCAATTTAGAAACTATTTAACAATAATAAAAACTAATTTAGAAATCAGTTTTTTTAGTTTCTAAAATGATATTTAATTTAATTGCTATTGCAACTAATTATTTTGGTCTCTAATTTGATGATTTTTTTTTTGTAAGTATAATTCAATGGCTTATTGATATCATCTTATAAACATATCCTAAGAAAATCGTGGGAAAAATCTTCATAGTTTAATATTATGTTGTAAATTTTTTATGCAAAAGATAGATTAGATTAGATTATAGATACATGCATGGCACACTGCAAGATCGCTATGAGGAGAAAATCACTTTTTGTCAACGCATATACATGCATGGCACAACATTGCAAGATTTGGACTTATTCTCATATTGCTATCATTATATACTCATCCTAAAACGTGACTTAATTAAGTTTGATTACAATTAATATTACAATAAAATTATCAAATTGTAACTAATTTTAAGATCAAAATAATTATTTACTATTAAACTAAATTAGAGATATTTTAGAGACTAACAAAATTATTGGTATCTAAAGTAATTATTATTAATAAAAATTATAAAATAATTTTTAATTTGATATCTAACCATTAGTTACCAAAG
>Ga0123341_1006369_pt1 | contig 10679 bp, 7 predicted proteins | sample Turbeapinknodule_FD_89959 | JGI IMG/M metagenome (GOLD analysis project Ga0123341, IMG submission 89959) | Root nodule microbial communities of legume samples collected from Mexico - Turtle bean Mexico pink nodule | ecosystem: Host-associated > Plants > Roots > Nodule | place: Mexico: Nepantla...
CACCACCCATAATATGTTATCCCACGCACGAGCTTCTATCTATCACTCTCGGCGTGAGGGAGTGTGTTGGAGATCCCACATCGACTAGAGATAAGGACAATTCATTGTATATAAATGGGTGCAAACCTCAACCCTATGAGCCGGTTTTATGGGGTTGAGTTAGGCTTAAAGTCCACTTCGTAATATGGTATCAGAGCCATTTCGAGTCTATCCTAGCGAGTATTTGTGTTGGGCCTATCGTGCCACCCGCTATCGGGCTGCTATCGGACCACCCATAATATATAGTCCCACGCACGAGTTGGCAGTCTCGGCGTGAGGGGGGTGTGTTGGAGATCCCACATTGACTAGAGATTAGAGCCTTCCATTGTATATAAGTGGGTGCAAACCTCAACCCTATGAACCGGTTTTATGGGGTTGAGTTAGACTTAAAGTCCACTTTCTAATACGAACAATAATGTCTTGTTCAATATACAATGTGTAAGTAATTATTATCATCCTTCTTTATAATGTATATTTTGCAATTTGAATCTTGATAGAAAATTTGAACTTAATGTATATTATATTGAATGTAATTTAATTTTGTAAATTCTTTAATTTCATATTATCAATGTAATATTTAACCATCATAATTTGGTTTTGAGAAAGAATCTCATTTATTTTGCAATTAAGTTAGTTGTGGTAAAAAGGGATCATCCTTTTTGTTGGAAATTAATTTTATGCTAGTGGTTGAATCCTTCAAGAAACCTATTCTTGCTATGGTTCCTTTTGATTTAGGCATCGAGACTTTAGATTTTCATGATTGTACATATGTTTGGTTTTGTTCTCGCCGGCTCGAAGTCGGTCGGAATTCAAATGAGCTCCTGGTGGCCTCCATTCAAGCTTTAGTAGATCAGCTTCCAGAGAACGAGTGGGGGCTCCTCCTGCGATTACACTTCGACGCTCAAGTCAGTAAGAGAATAAAATTTTGTGTATATGGTGAATGTAATGTAAAAAAGCGAGTTGAGATCCTCCCTGGGGGTGGTCGTTTATTTATAAGGCCTCATGGGCTTGGCCTTTGGACCTTGGCTTTCCCGGGCATTAGTGTGTAATATTATGGTAACCTTTCCTGCAATCTGAATATATCGGAACATTTTGTGTTCATTTAATCAAAGCAGTTATGCAACGTAATCCGGAACATTTGTGCAAGCAAATCAGGGTATTTAGGTGATATAATTAGGGATATTGTGCAATTAAATCATAGTATTCAAGCGATATTATTAGGGATATTGTGCAAGTAAATCAGAGTATTCAAGCAATATAATTAGGGATATTGTGCAAGTAAATTAGAGTATTCAAGCGATATGATTAGGGATATTGTGCAGGTAAATCAGAGTATTCAAACGATATAATCAAGGATATTGCGCCAGCGACTCAGAGTATTTATTAGATTTGGCGAAGCCAATTTACGATGTTTATTTCGCTAAGACTGTCGGATTGGGCTTAGGCCTGCCTTTTCTTCCTATCAAGCCTCCTCGGCCTGATTCCTCTTAGGCCCAATCGGCCCAATATCTGACAGACCTTATCGGCCCAATTCCTGGCAGTATCAGGACGGTACAGGTTTGGTCTCATGTTGGTACTTGTTTTTGGGTTTTCTTTCTTTTACTAATGTCACTCTTTAAGGGGCACATGATTGACAAACTTTGGGATGTCAACCTAGTTAGGATACCAAAATTTTATAGTGATGTCTAGAATAAAATAACCTTTAATGAAAAAAATGTGCAAGAAGTTTGATTCTACTTACTCTTCTACACTTTTTTTTTGTAAATTGTTCTTTCATTTTTGTATGTTGACGTGACAAGTTAAGATTTATTTTCCTAATGAACAAATATTTAGATGGAATTTAGTTATGTGTCTTCTTAAATTTAATATTTAGCATTTATAATATAGTTTTAAAAAAATCTACTAATAAATAATATTTACCAAAATTCATTTTTTACCTCCCCAAACTCTTATCAGATAAAACATAAATTCAATACATATAAATTAAATATTTGTAAAGAATGCATAAATGAAAATAAAAAAAATAAAAGAACACATAATTTCAGGAAGGATAAGTAGAAGCATGACAAGAAAGGATGTTCTTGCACACGCAAAAGTTATCTTAGTTTCTTAATTTTGTATTCATGAACTCTAATTTGTATTGTTTATCCTTTATTTTTCTTTGTAAAATAATTTTACATAGTAATTTTATCTTATGTTGTTTTTTAGCCTAACAAGGTCAAAAAAGAGGTACAAGGTGTGACCATAAACCTCAAAAAGGAGGTACAAGGTGTGACCATAAGAGTGCAGAGAATCATGAAGCATGTGAAAATCATTCAAGCCCACTAAGAGCCCATGTGAAGTTGAACCAATGATTAGACAAAGTAAAGTCAAAGTGAGAAAAGCATAAATGATCTATTAATTTTCCTCTTCTTTCATTTTGTAATATATATATATATATATATATATATATATATATATATTTTGTGAGAGTGATCACAATTATTGAGTGTTACATTGATGCTTAGAAGTCAAGTGGTGATTTGATGATGTTTATCTTGGAGGAGAAAAATAAAGCTTTTTGAAGATTATCTATTGGATTATCTATTATTGTCCATGGTTTCTTTCTTTAATCTGCACAATCCTAATTTTTTTATCCACTCACAAAATCTAATTTATTAATAGCTCTTCATCATTCCAAATTATTTCAATTGGTATTAATAATTCTTAATCACCTCCAATTGCCATCAAATTAGGTATATGTTTTTACTTTATTTAAAATCTCATGCATTAATTTATGTTTTTATTTAACTTATGTGTGAATCCCAATTTTTCCAATTCCATTTCACCAAACTAAACCTCAATTTGGTCAATTATAGGTTAAGTCAACTCTTAGAATTACAGGTTAATTTTTGTACCGACCAGTCTCCGGGGTTGACCAACCACTGGTAACGTTGGTGCCAAGTAAGCGGGTCCCACGAGCAACGCGGGCCAGTACCTCACAAGACACGTGCGCCAAAGGAGCCAAGAGTGGTCAGACATCGGTCATCAGGATGTACCGACTTGCCACTCAGCAGTGTGGAGAGGTCGGACATCAGAAGTCCAAATAGTAGAGATGGGCCACGAGAAGTGGATCCCAGATCACACGCCAGTTGTCAGTAAGGGAGAAGCCTAGATCACGAGTGTCATGCGTGTAGAGTGGACGACGCGTTCAAGCGTGACACAAAGTATAAAAGCCACTGAAAGGATATGGTCAGCAAGGGCCACGATCAGGAGCGAGCTGCATGCATGGCACGTGAACAGCTTGGGCACTCTCAGAGACGGGTGACCCCAGAGATCAGGTGCACGAGGATGCATCCAGGTGGTCATCCCGTCAGAGGTTGCACTCCAATTAGGGACCCCACGCACTAGGTTATCCAAAGAGTAAGGTAACAACAGTGTGGGGCCCGCCCATTAGAAAGGTCCATTTTCAGGTAAACATGAAACCCTAGTTTCAGTCTATAAATAGTAAGTTAACAGACTTGCCAAAGGGAGAACTCTCTTGCACCGTTAACACACACACAACAACCAGAATATACAGTTTTCGGTGTTTCCTAGCCCTAGTACTGACTTGAGTGTCGGAGTGCAAACGGTCGCTAGGACGCCCATTGTCTTTGTGTTTCAGGTGTTCATTACAGGAACCGCAACAACGAACACAAGGACTCTGAGCGTGAGTGTGACGTAGACGCACGAAGACGTTTCGAGTCAACCGGCAGAAACAATTTATTTCTTAAAATAATAATTATACTTTTTAATGACTTTTTTAACAAAATGTACATATGTTATAATTGATTTATTAAATCAATACATTTTTAAATTAAAATTAGTTTTATTAATGTTAGTTAAAATTCAATATATATATAGAGAGAGAGAGAGAGATTTAATATTTTTATCATTTTTGGATATAATATTTTTATCATTTTTAAAGCAAAGCAAGATGGTTTTTGTTTTGGAATAAGTGGGCTTAAGTAATCTTATTAGGCAAATTCTCCATGCACCATATCAATTCCAACTTGCTTGCACCCAATCTGCATTCAAATAACAAAAGTGTCAATAACGAAAAGGTCCCTGTGAAACGATGAAAATAATCTTACATAAAAAAAGTCTAAAACTTTTTTTTTTTCTGAATACATTTTTGAATTTGAATATCCGAAACACATTTTTGAATTCTATAAACTCTTTTCCGAAATGTATTTCAATTTTTGTGTTCTAAATCTGGATTTTCAGAACATATTTCTGAATTATGAAATTTCTTTTTCAGAATGTATTTTTTTTGCAGATAGCTTCTTCCTGCACCTCCATGACTTCTTTTGTCACACCATACTAAAAGCGCATTTACTATTATACCCTTCGATGAAAAAAACTAAAATATTATTTTAACCTAATTCCAATTGTTTTTCACTGTGTCTCTTTCACTCTCCAGCTTTCACTCTCCGCGCCACAGTCACCCCCTCCCACCTCCTTCCAAGCTTTCTCCTTCTCTCCATCACTCCTTCTCTCAAATTCTTCTTCTCTCAAAGTTCTCATCCTTTCTAAACCTCTCATTCTCCATATTCACCAGTGCCCTTTTCATTCACACGTTAGTAAGTTTAATTTTACTGGTTTTGTACATATTAGAAAGCGTTTGTGTGCTTGTGCTCCTTCACGGAAATAGGCACCGGATTATGTATTCTGATACATTTTAACAACAAAATGTATTCTGGATTATGTAATCCATAAGTCAAATTTGAAGTTCTAAAATGACTTCTGGATTGCATAATCTGTAAGTCAAATTTTGACAACGAAATGAGTTATGGGTTGTGTGCTCCGTAAGTCATATTTGAAGTTTCAAAATGACTTTCGGATTGCGTAATCCGTAAACCAAATTTCAACATGAGTTTCGGATTCTGTAATCTGTAAGACATATATCAAGTTCAAAATTGACTTTCGAATTGCGTAATCCATAGTTCATTTAGTATCGGATTACACAATCCGAAAGTGTGATTTTGCTACGTTCTAGATCTGCTATACTTACAAATTATCTAATCCAGTACACTCTTGTTTTATGCATAAATAACCGGATTGTGTAATCTGGTGATCTAGCGGCTTAGTAGAATGAGAAGCATTGTCACCCGCACCAGCACGTTACCACCGCCGACCACCAGCTCAAACAACACCTCACCACCACCACACCAAGCACCTTCTCTTTCACTCTGCACCACCACACACCATGCACCTTCTTTTTCATTTGCAGACAAAAAGTGAAGCAACTTTAATTTTTATCTTTTTATTAAAGGACAATTTTGATATTTGAAAAGTTTATGGAGGTGCCAAAGAAGTCATGGAGGTGCATAAAGAAATTATCTTTTTTGCATTACGATTTTTTTTTCCAAATGAGAATTTGACTTTTAAATTATATTTTTTAAATTCTAAATTTTCAAATCTAAAATAAAAGATAATTTTAGAAATTATAAAACATGCAGGTTAAAATTAAATGGTGCGGGAAGAACTTCACATCTTATTATTACCACTTGACTTTCAAGGTTGAGCTCATAATAGGGTTATTGAATATGTGAATGTATTGATTTAAAGTTTAATTCTTCAACGTGATTCAATCAATGTTAATTAAAGAATATATCTATATTTTAAAAATATTTTTATATAATTGAATACAAAAAGGAGAAATCTTTATTTTTATTGAATAATAACACTAAGTAAAAATAAAAGTTTTTTCTATGTTAACATTTTTATTGGGCTCAAAATTACTAAGCCCAAAGCATTCTTTTCACTTTATCAAACTCTTATTATGTTAATTGATATTGACTAGTTCATATCATAATATAAAAAGTTTTTAGGTTATTAATTCATTATTTAATCAAATTGTTAAATATATTTTCCTTAAAACTAAAATTCCTTATTCAAAATATGTTTTATGTTGTACAATTGTTTTGGAGTATCTTTTAAGTCTTCATATTATATGTCATTATTTATTAAACTCTTTTCCTATTATCCTATATTGTGTATATGTTGCATTTAAACCTTTGCAACAAGATTTCAACTTAACACATTTAATATAATTTAATTTTTTACATTCTTTAATTTTAAGTATTTAATTCATAATTTAGTTTCGAAAAAATCTCATTTGTTTATAAAGTTTAAGAGGTTTGATTCTTCTCATCTTTTACACTTACTTTCTCAGATAAATTATTACTACTTTTCTTTCTCCTTTACACAATGTTTTCAAGAGCTATAAGTGAAATATTTCACAATTATTTTCTTTTCAATTTCCAAACTAAGGCTCTTACTAGTTTTCATCTTTGTCAATCAATTCCTCTCATTTTTGTTTTAATATTTGATTTCTTTTCTTTTTTGTGTTCCCTTATATAAATTCTGAATTATTTACTTCAATTTTTACTATTAATTTAATTATTTATGTGGTTGGTTTTTAAATATTAAGATTGATATTTTCAAGACTTTTGTTAGTTAGCTTTACTCGTGATGTTTTAATGAATTAGTTATTGATATTTATTTTATTATCATTTCATTTTTTATATGTTGTATTGAAACTGCTACAAAAATTTGTCAGTTTACTTGAATCTTTGAAATGGTTCTATAGTATTTAAGGGCATAACATATTAGATATACTTCGATTAAAATTCATTTTAAAAGTAATTTATTAGAAAACTGGTTTCAAAATTAGAGGTTAAGGAACCTCTAGGGATCTTTGACATGATTCTGTTTACTTAGTACCAACAGTTACACACACGATCAAACCAATATCACATAAGTTTTAGTAAATAATTGAAATTATATGTAAGTGAAATAAAAAAAAATCAAATTCTATATACATAGAAACAAAAGTTGAGGAAATATTAATAAAATGAAAAAAAATAGAAACTTTAGTTGTCAAAAATGGAGATTATAAGAAGTTTAAATAAAAGAATTTCACTTTCAACTCTTGGTGTTTGTGACAAAGCAATAAAAATTTGTGTGAGAAAACATATTGTAAAGGATACTATTATTAAGTATTTAGTTTACTTTTCACAGATTTTGGGGAAGTAAAATACAATTTTATTTCAAATAAACCCAAACCCTTTATAATAGTATTAAATAATAAATTAATATAATGAAATTGAAGAAAGCAAGAAATTAAATTTTCATAAAAGTAGTATTTGTTATATATTTTTTTTTAAAGTTTTAAATGTAATATGTCGAAAATAAACATGTAATAGTAGGAATGTTTAGTAAGTAATGGCATGTAATATGAACACATGATTTTCTTCTACACCTTTATAAGGTGTGGAAAAAATGGTGCATGAAGTTAGATTTTTTTTATTATAGAGTCTAAAATATATTTCTTTACAAATGCACACAGCAGTCCTCGGTCTAGATTCTCATAACTAGCATGAAGCAGACCACATAAGTCAGACAATTGTACAGCAGCCTGTATGCACTCATGAGGTGCTCCTAACTTATTTATCTTCCTCCCATGTGAAACGACCTTCAGCTCACTACGATCCTACAATAATCAACATATATCATCAATAATCCGGAATACATAACAAATACAAAAATTTATTTTTCATTACTTACCAAACCATCCCACAACTGTTTGGCTACATGATGTTCATAATTAACAAGTAAGGACTTTATCCAATGGCCCTCCTGGATAACCTTCATCATCAACTTCAACTTCTTGTTCAATATAATCTTCAAACTGTTCAATTGGAATTGAAGTACTAGGGTCACCCCGTTTTCTTCTAACCGATGCAGTTGGACGCACACGATCCAACTTAGAACTTCCTCCACCTCTAGTCCGCACCATCTTACATTTCATAAAAGTAACATTCAATCCAACATATATAAAAAAATTATAACACATATAGTCTAAAACAGTTGTGAAAAATTTCATAGAAGCCAAGTGCCCTAAGTACCTCACACTAATACGGATATTAATATCCGCAGAACAATAACAACATTTCGGATAAAAATATTCGCAAGTCAAATGTATCTTACGGACAAAAATATCTGGAACCCATTATTGAATTACGCACAAAAATATTCGGAACCCATTATTGAAGTATGGATAAAAATATCCGCAAGCCACTATTCAAGTGCGGAAAAAAATATCCGGAAGCCAATATTGAAGTGCGGATAAAATAATCTGGAAGCCACTAGTGAAGTGCGGATATAAATATCCGGAAGCCAATATTGATCTACGGATAAAATTATCCAGAAGCCACTATTCTACAGATAAAAAATGGCGATGAAGGGTACCTTGACTTCTTTGACGATGGTTCCCTCTACCTGCGAAGATGAAGCTCACTCACGGCGAAGCAAACGAACACTGCGAAGGTGGCTCACGGTGTTGAACGGTGGCTCACGGTATCTCCCTGCAGTTGTTGCTTCACGCACAAAGGAAGAAGAACAACAATAGGGTTGGGTGCTTACATTGGGTGCAGATAACAATTTATGTATTTTTTAATTTCATTAAGGGTAATTTGGTCTTTTCATACATATGATTGGGTGCCAGTTAAAAAGCATCAGCTGCAGGGAGAGGAAGTTCATGGTTGTGTGAAGCTTTTCTTTGAGCTGCAAAAGAGGAGGTTACATTCATTGTTGGGCACGGACATTCATTGTTATGTATTTCGGATTATTGATGATATATGTTGATTATTGTAGGATCGTGGTGAGCTGAAGGTCGTTTCACATGGGAGGAAGATAAATAAGTTAGGAGCACCTCATGAGCGCATACAGGCTGCTGTAGAATTGTCTGACTTAGGTGGTCTGCTTCATGCTAGTTATGAGAGTCTAGACCGAGGACTGTTGTGTGCTTTTGTAGAGAGGTGGCATGCAGAGACAAACAGTTTTCATTTACCGGTTGGGGAGATGACCATCACTCTTGATGATGTGTCAAATCTGTTACATTTACCCATTGTCGGTCATTTTTACACGCAGGAAACCTTAGATTCAGATTCGGCGACTGATTTATTGGTAGAATCCCTCCGTGTTGACCGTGCATTTGCATCTGAAGAAACAAGACACTGCCGAGGAGCTCATGTGCGCCTGAGTTAGTTAAGAGATGTGTATGAAGACGCATGCTCAAGGAGGCAGTGGACTGTGGCTGCCAGAGCATACTTACTTCACCTTGTCGGTTGCACTATTTTTGCGGACAAGAGTGCTACATCAGTAAGTCTGTTTTATCTTGGATTTTTTGTTGATTTAAGGCTTACCGGTGGATATTCTTGGGCAGCAGCTGCCCTAACTCACATGTATGAGCAGTTAAGAGATTGTAGTTATGCAAACACAAAGCAACTAGCTGGTTATGCAACATTGTTGCAGGGGTGGATTTATGAGCACTTCCCCTCTATAGGGATGAGACGTATGCAAGCATTGTATTCTTAATATCAACCTCGGTGTAGGCTGTATGATGCTGGAAAAGGTACTTCAATTGTTGTTGTTCGATCGCAGTTGGATACATTGACACCAGCTTCCATTCGGTTTTGTCCATACAACGAGCACAGAGAAGAACGTCCATTCGAGTGGATTTCCTTATTATGTGGTTATTTGAGGCTTGGAAATTGAACACAGTTGCACATGCCAGAACGTGTTCTGCGTCAGTATGGCTATACACAGATCATCCCTCACAACCCATCTGTACTTGGACTGGTCATCCGGATACAAATGAAATGGATCGTCGATGGTTACATTTCAATGATTATGTCATACATGACTATGCCATAGCACCTCATCCTGACGCTTGTGTTCAAGAGTACATGGCTTGGTTTAGATCTGTATCACATCCATATGTGATTAATACGGATGAGGATAACCATCCTGTACCGGTACCCTCAGATGCACGTGATCACGAAACAGTGTCAACTCATCCCGAGGAGTCACTTTCTGCTCTGGTATGCTTCTAACCTTATTAACGTATTAATTTGAAACATCTTTTTCTAATAATATGTCATTCATGCTTGTAGGGTATTTGTCGTAGAATTACAGAGACATTGCAACCATTACTTGATCATGGCGATGTCGTGGAGGGCAACCCTGTTTGGGAAGGCATACAAGCAGCCATTATGTTAGCACGAGGAGCGACTGATAAAAAAGTTGTTTATGTCAGGAGACATGCACGTAGGAATGATTGACAATATATTAGGATAATGTATTAGGATTTCTTTTTATGTAATATTTTTATCCATGACAATGTATTTGAACCTTATCTATATGTTTCAATATGGATTTTATAATTGAACCTTATCAATTTTTGCTTCACGTTACTTCTGTTTTAGTAGACACGTCACTTTCGGACATTGATATCCGTAGACACCTCACTGGCTTACAGATATTTTTATCCGTAGACACCTCGTTGGCCCGTTCATGTATCCGACCTTAATATAACAATAACAAACCCATAACTATAGCCAACACTTCTCGCCCACTCTAACAGCTCATCTCGATCACGAAATACCTACAATAGCATATGCCAAATTTAAAAATAATTCATAAAAAAAGCATTCACAACTCAACATTGACCATACCTCATTTGTAGAAAATGCCTCACTACATTCATGTGCCCTGTGTTCATTATCTAATGCGTTATAACTTATTGACTGCTCCAGATCAACATTATCTAATCC
>Ga0123341_1006370_pt1 | contig 10679 bp, 7 predicted proteins | sample Turbeapinknodule_FD_89959 | JGI IMG/M metagenome (GOLD analysis project Ga0123341, IMG submission 89959) | Root nodule microbial communities of legume samples collected from Mexico - Turtle bean Mexico pink nodule | ecosystem: Host-associated > Plants > Roots > Nodule | place: Mexico: Nepantla...
TACCAATACTTATCTTACAAATATTATATAAGTCTTCGTGTTCGATAAAAACATCGTTTAATCATTTAAGAGGCATGTTTCTCTCTGAGCCTTTTGTATCACTGGCCAACTTTATTAAATATCACCAAAGTGGATGGATATTGTGTACTAATAAAACGGCTAACACAAGATTTTAGTTTTTTCTTTTAATGAAAGAAATATTTGTAATTTCAGTGTATTCGTGGATGGTACTGTTTTTTCACATTAAAATTTATATTATAAATTAATCAAAATGTTATAAATAACAATAATTAAAGTAAACAGAATTATCCTGTGCAACGGAAAGATATCCTTATTACAGGACTTGAATTAATTGAATTCATAATGATTTTGACTGCTAACAGTTATAACAATAATAGAATGAGTTCGGTAATCGTAATTAATGTTTAGGCCCGGCCCAAAGAAAGCAAGAAGTAGAAGGACGGTTTCTTCCTGCACCTCCATATACAACATGAAAATACAATTTTATCCTTCTTGTGCCACCCCATAGAATAACTTCTGAATTATGTAATCCGGAAACACATTTGAAAAAAGAATTCCGGATTATATAATCCAGAAGTTAAAAAAGACTTCCGAATTATATAATCTGGAAGCTAATTACAAATTTGAAAAATGAATTTCAGATTATGTAATCCGGAATATTACAAAGGGTCATTTTTAGAAATACGAAAATCTATGGAGGTGAGAGAAGAAAGTATGGAGGTGCAGGAAGAAGCAGCCAAGTAGAAGAAGATGGAGGCCCAAGAAAACTAGTGTCGGAAGTTTGTTTGGGTCAATTGAACCGTGTGGAACAGTTTCATTACCAATTAGACAATTTACGAGAAGGTGAAAGGGCTGAGTTCAGAGTTCAAATCCGAGAGATTGTCGTTGATTCCAATTCACGACGGAGGAGTGAGGAATCACAGCCTCCACCGGCCGAACACTAACTGTCGGCGACGCTCAACCTTCCTAAAGCGCCGATAGGTAAACCGATTTCACTCTCCGCTGCGCAAACACTATATTTTCAGCGCTTATTTATTTACGTGTTTTTGTTTGGTGTTTTTATTTTATCTGTGAATTGCTTGAAATATTGAAGAATCGGAAGTTTTACACTAGTTTTTCTTAATTTAGGTTTTATAGATTTGGTTGCGTTGTGTTGATGAATGTTAACGTGCAACAGTGATGGAGAGTGCTTTTGCAAGCGCTTCTGCGATTACAGACCAGAGGCAAAAAATAGAGCAGTATAAGAGCATACTCGCTGCTGTCATTTCGTCTAATGACATTGCTCAGTCTAGGAAATTCATAGATCACAGTTAAGTATCTTTTTTCTCATCTAGGGTTTCTTTGTGGTTGGTGTTCCTCCATTTCAAGCTCTCAGACCTTCGTATTTCGTATTTCAGTGTTATCAGATGATGTTCCATTGGTAGTGTCGCGGCAGCTTTTACAGACTTTTGCTCAAGAGTTGGGAAGATTGGAGCCTGAGATACAGAAAGAGATTGCTCATTACACCCTCGCCCAAATTCAGCCCCGTGTTGTGTCGTTTGAAGAGCAGGTTTAATTTTTGTGTGTTCAGCTGAAATACTATATACTTGTTTTGTTTTGTTTCAGCAAATAGGAAAGTTTAGTTATTACTACTTAATTGCAATTGGGATTTTGTCTTTTGAGAAAAAGAACGAAAAATTACAATATATGTACACCACTTTGAAAACATTCTTTTCATTTTCTTGACTAACTCTGCCCTCACTTTTCTAATATTAAATTATCAGTTAGTTAGCTATTTGCTTATTTAGGGATTAAATTATGTGATGCTAAAGATAAACGGAAAAAAAGTTGGATTTAGTAATTTTGAACACAACTTTTGCGCTATTGATTGTATAAATTGTAGTGAGGCAGTGGCTGGGAGAGGAAAGAATCATTCTTTTCTATCAGAATCGCAAATTAGCTTTACATGCAAAGACTTTATCAAAAATGTATTTCTGCTTCTATGCCAGTCAAAAGGGTTTTTGATGTGTGGAGAAGTTGAAAGATAAAGTGAAGTTAGATTTTAAGGAAAACAAATAAAATTCATTTTTGCCAAAATAAAATTCTATTAGGAAACTAGTTACCTGTAATTGTGAATGCTCCTTGCTTCCAAGCAAAAAGTGTCTCTCATCATCTCTTCATATATTTTTGTTTTGATCCATCATCCTATTATGGTGAAGTATACATTTTTTTTTCCTCTTGTATTCTGTCTACTCAATTTAATTACTCTAATGGCCACTTGTTATTTTATTATAGGTTTTAGTTATTAGAGAGAAACTCGCTGAGCTTTACGAATCTGAGAAGCAATGGTCAAAAGCAGCTCAAATGCTCAGTGGTATTGACCTAGATTCAGGAATGAGGTCTCAGAATTTCTTACCTTCCGTATCTATTTGCTTGTGTAAACTATTGTAATTCTGCCGAAATTGAGAATGTCACTTTTACTTATTTGTACTTTGATTTATTTTATCAGGGTGATTGATGATGCATTCAGGTTGTCAAAGTGTGTCCAAATTGCTTGTTTATACCTTGAGGTATCGACTTTGTGCAATGAAATTTGTGACACGCATGAGTATCTATTTCTGTGATTTTTTAGAGTCTCAAAGCATGTCCTACCTATTCTTCTTCTACATCCTCATATTCAAGAAGACAATGCTTTTATAACTAAAACATTCACGTTTCTCATACTCTTATGTACACCCATAAGGAATAATTTTAATTTTGTAACTATGGGGACATCTGTTCCCTTTTTAAAAACATGATTGGTATACTTGCTAGTAATGCCAGACTGGAGTCATAATTTTTTTTAAGCAAATTTTGTTTTGCAGGATGATGATGCTGTCAATGCTGAGGCTTTTATTAATAAAGCATCATTCTTGGTCAGCAGCAGTCAGCATGAAGTACTCAATTTAAAGTACAAGGTTTGAAAATTATAGCTGCTTAGGGGTAACTGAGCCAAAAGAGGGATGCTTGAGCCTAGCCTTATCTGTTTTTCCCTATTTGTTTTCAGGTTTGCTATGCAAGGATCTTAGATTTGAAGAGAAAATTTTTGGAAGCAGCATTACGGTATTATGATATATCTCAAATTGAGAAAAGGAAAATAGGAGACGAGTACGTATCTTCATTGTTATCTTTTCCATGCTATAGTTTTTTCATAATCATTTTTGTGAGTGAAGAGAATCTGTTTGCATGTATCTGAATTCTGTGTCACTATGCCTCCCTTTTTCGTAGTTGGAAATAGTATCTGGTGTTTGCTTATATATTCTTCAGCTTAGATTTTCTTTTGTAATAACTATTGTTGCAGATCCCATAATTTAAAATTTCAAATCCTAGCTCATTCTAATTCAGTAAATAAGGGATTGTTTAGTTTCATAAAATGTTCTGTATTCATTCTTTGAATTTACTTCTAATTACAAAAATAGCTCATTCTAAGATTCTGACTAACAACTATACATGGGATGCTCGATAGAATGCTCGATAGAATGCTCAATGCTTGTATACCCGATAGTTGTGTCAGAGTATGAAAATCTTTGACATTGTAAACAAAACTGCGTAGTGTGTTTGGAAGCAGTCACAAACAGTGTTCAATGGCAATCTGCCATTGGAAAGTGGGACAATGCATATACAAACACACAATGTCTTCGTGTGAAGTTTTGGTGGTTTATTTGTTAATACCGTACATTACTTCAAAAAATCATTAAAATTAGTTAGTGGGGGCCTTCGTTAATTCTTATGATAATTATCACATTTTTTTGTGATCCGTAATGAATTTAATTCCTAAACTGCATTTCAGTTTGGTTCACAAACAGTATTACTTCATGTAATTAACATTCTATATTTCAATGTGGTATCTCAGCATTTATTAAACCAAATTATGAACTTAACATGTGAGTGAGGGTCTAATGATGATAAATGTTGTACATGACAGGATTCTTGATCTTCAACTTTACTGTCCCCTGATCTGAAATGCAACCTATATTTGTTATATCTTTTGCACGTGTCCATTGTGGTCTGTGGTTAGCCTGTATTACATATAATTATTTCTTGAATGGTATGATATGACTCTTTGGCAGTTATCACATGTGGTTTAATTATAATGTTATAGGGAGATTAATGAAGAAGCACTTGAACAAGCTTTATCTGCTGCTGTCACATGCACGATATTGGCAGCTGCAGGACCTCAGCGTTCCCGTGTTCTTGCCACTCTGTACAAGGTGAATGCTTCACTCATTAAACATTTTAAAAGTCCTGTTTGCAAAGGTCAAATTTCATCACATTAAGGTTTGTGGGATTGATTAGGATGAGCGGTGTTCAAAGTTGAAGATCTATCCAATATTGCAGAAGGTATTTCTCCCCCACTAGCCCTCTCTTTTATGGCTTTCCACAAGGATCATATAATCTGAATCTCTTCTACATCAGGTGTATTTGGAGAGAATTCTAAGAAAACCAGAAATTGAGGCTTTTTCAGAAGAATTGAAACCACATCAGGTTATATAAGTCTATATTGTATCTTCATAGTTTTGGAAGTTATAGCAGGCACACCTCAGCTTTTACTTTTTCCCACAGAAAGCTCTTCTTCCAGACAATTTCACCGTGTTAGACCGGGCTATGATTGAGCATAATCTTCTTAGTGCAAGCAAACTTTATACTAATATCAGGTTTGGGAAATTATACTATCTGCTTACTTCTTTCTTATAACTGCATTATTTTAACATTATTATTGTTGTGTTTCATGCATCTTAATCTTTGTATGCCTCTGTTGCAGCTTTGGTGAGCTAGGCACACTGTTGGGGATCCCACCTCACAAGGTATAGAACTATTGATAATGGTTCATTTCATAGAAAGAAACACACTTCTCTATTGAATTTACTGTTTCATGTATCTTGGGTATTTTTTTAGGAGTGTTTTGTACACATTCTAACACACTCTAAAGAAAGTTACAAAATCATGGTTGAGTTGAGACCATCAGAATTTGTAAATTAATGAAGTGTGGTAGAGGGTGTGTAAATAATATTTCTCTCTTTAATGTCAGTGGGTGTAGAGTTTGTTAGATTTTATCTATGTTATTTTTTCTCTCTTAACAGTTATTTTTCTCAGGCTGAGAAGATAGCATCAAGAATGATTTATGAGGATAGGATGAGGGGATCTATCGATCAGGTATAAATAGTCATTGACCTCTTTATGAAAATACTATAAGGAAATAGAAATAATTATTAAAGGAATCTAATAATTATTGAAAGGTTTTCTTTATTAACCTCTTTAACGAGCAGTGGCCAATTTTTGTGTGATTTATTGCAGGTTGAAGCAGTCATACATTTTGATGACGACACTGAAGAGTTGCAGAGATGGGACCAGCAGGTAATTTTGTTATAAAGATCTTATATCTCCGGATGCAGTGGTTATAGGTGAATTAAATAATAATCAGGGAATCTCAACCGCACTTGCTGCGGCTACCTGAATTCTAGTGAAATATTACAGCGCACATTTGGATTTTTTAAAAAAACTATATGAATTGCTAAAACTCTGAAGAATTGAAGCATTCTTTCCAATTTTATCGTTTTCTTGATCAACGAATCTCAAATGAAATATTTTTAAGTTGTTTATATATACCAATTCCTATGAGCCTGAAGAAAGGAGAATTAGAAAACTAATTGTATAGTGGTTAAGTATGCTACATTTTTTGCTTAAATGTTGTTGTTATAGGATGAACCGTTGTGTTGTATGTGTGCACCTATACATTCACTGGCACATATTCTTTGAGGACCATATTGTTTAATTCACTAGCGTGTTGTGCCACTTTAGTAACCTTCAACGGTTCAATTTCCTCAAGCTTTTACTAATGATGGTTTTGGTTGCAGATTGTAGGCCTATGTCAGGCCCTCAACGATGTATTGGATAGCATGGCCAAGAAGGGTGTTCCGGTTCCTGTTTAACATGGATGATTTTCACAATTTCTTTGTTTATACATTCTTAGTAAAGCATCTTTTTTTTTTCTTGTTGATTTTTTGTGAACTTCACTATACAAAAGATACAATTAATTTCCTCATATATTAGATTCCAAATTCGGTTTATGGGCATGTTTATTTACTGCTAACTACAACTTGGTTTTTCATGAGTATTTTATTTGGGGGAGAATTTTATTCAAGAAATGTTTTGTTGTTAAATGGCGATATCTACTTATTTCTTGTCTGCTGCATTTTATCACCAACTTTATTTATTATCGAAAAGGATTTTGTTCCATTAATTTTGATAAAAACATTAGTTGGATGAAAGTTATATTTTCCATGATGAAAGGAAATGTGTCAACAAGATTTTATAAGATGCAGGAAAGAACGTCCACTGTAGGTGGATGAATCAACTCTTGCACTTATGTCAAAGGAATAAAATATTATATATATTAGTATAGTATCAATGTAAAAACAAGAATCTTCCATCAAAATAACCACAATATTTCATTAATCACAAGTTAACTAGTGTAGTTATAGCAAATTTTCACAAATTTCTCCCATTCTTCACTTTCCCCCTGTACAACATATTGTAAGAAAAAATGAACAACATCTCTCTCATTCAGTATTTGCTTAAAAAAAATTCTAACAATGCATTTTAATGTATTTATTACGAATTAAAATGAATCTGAAATAAAAAAATATTTGTTTTACTTTTGGTTCCTTTCCCACTCCTTTTAACTGCAGATCAAGAATATATTAATAGAAATATATCGCTATCATAAAGAATATATAAATAGAAACATATCGCTATCACACCCTTTATTTTGCAGTTTCAGTGTTTCTTAGTAATCAAACACATAGTTTTGGGGATAAGAAAAAAACATTCAACATTCCTCCACTCAAGTCACAGCCAGTTTCAATTTACACAATAGATCTTATAAACTGTGTAAGTTGAACGAGTTTTGGAAGTAAAAATTGTATAGAAGAAGCATAGAAGCAAATTTTAGCATTCAATAGCTCATACTTTTAAGTTGGAACTGCAAAACTCAGGTCTTCTGCATAATGAAACCAGTGAGAAGCATTTAGCATGAAGATAATGAAGATGATGAAGGCCATGAGTATCATCCCAATCACAACCCCACAAGCCAGTGCAGCACATCTCTTCCCAAACCTTCTCTCTTCTCCTTCCAAATCACCACCTTCCAATTCCACAACCTCCTTCTCTCCTTCAAACTCCTCAAAAAACTCCTCTGCCTCTTCATAATCAGAAGTTACCAACTTCTCAGACCCATTCTTCACTTCTCCCCTCTCTTTCTCTTCCTCATCACAGTCAGCTACATCTTCCACCATACCCTTCTCACAATCAGAATGAACACAACCCTTTTCTGGCTCTTCAAAAACCACCAAACCAGTTTCATCATTGACCAAAGTGGAATCCTTGTCCATATCATGACCGGGGAGTTCTGATCTGAAAGAATCCCAGTTATTAAAATCCATCTCCAATGTGGATAACCGCTCTGAAATCTGCTGCAAGTCATGGGGTTGTGAGCCATGAGAAGAAGCTTCAGCATATAGAATGGTGTTGATGAAAGCGAGTTTCTGTTTGATGCCGCTTGAGATGGAGTGGTGGGAGTGAGTCTCAGGGCCAAGCAGCAAAGCTTCATCAAGCATACACTGCAGTTCTTCTAGCTTACCCTGCAATTTTTTGTAACTCTTTGTCATCTTCCTTCTCTCTCCCTTCACTCTTCAAACACTTCCCATTGTGTTTCCGGAAACCGTTCCACTCTTATACATCGTAACTGCTGTCACCTCATTTACTCAACCGTTTTCGTCTTCGAGAACCTCAATAATCATTTCCTAAACATAATTTCATGTTCTAGATATGCTAAATAATTTCATAAAGGCCTCAACTTTTTTTTTTAAATTTCTCTCATGAACTAAAGTTCTTGAAAATTATTGTTTATTCAATAAAAATAAATTACACAAAAAATATTTGAATTAATATAATAAGTTTAGGGTTTTATTTATATAATAAGTTTAAATTTTTAATAAATTAATATATTTTTTATTTTAAAAATTATATTAGAATCATGTTAAAATTATCAAAAATTAAATAAATATTTTTTAAAATTGAACATTTCACCACCGATGTGATATGTGTGTAATATAGTAGATTCCCCATATGTTGACACTCTCTACACATGACACACATTTGACGTTGCACACGTGACAATGATGTGACCGAGTGAGATTGCCCGCGAATGAGCAGTGCGAACTTCAAAATAGGGTAAAAAATAGTATATTATATCGGTTCTTAGAAACAACCGGTGTAATATATTTTTTTTTACTCAAAATGACCCATATTACATCGGTTAAGTCATCTAACCGATGTAATATATGATCCATATTAAAAAAAAATTGTTTTTTTTTCATAAATAGTAGGTGAGTCATAAACGTCACATAGGTAACCACTTACAAACACAAAAGTAACCAATTTTGCGTGTGTCAGTATATGCGGAGGAACCTGTGGCTGGGTAACCAGTTCTGGTAGGACATCGGTTAAGTCATCTAACTGATATAATATATGTTTTTTACATCGGTTAACCGATGTAATACATGATTTTTATTAAAAAAAATTGATATTTTTTTCATGAAGAGTGGATGACCATAAACATAGATAATCACTTACAGACACACGGATAACCAATTTTGCATGTACTACAGGTCATATATTATAATATAGATTCTGTGTCATTCCTCAACAAACTACAACGTCAATTAATATCACGAAGTATATTGGATAAAACACCATTTAAGATACTTCTCCAAATGTTTGTTATTTGGTTGGTATGAGCTTAACCTCAGAAAAACACAACCTTGTTCGTCTTCTGGAACAATGTTCAAGCATGAGAGAGATGAAGCAAATCCACGCCTACGCCATCACCACCTCCCTCGCTCGCTTCACCTTCATCTCAAGCAAACTCTTGGCCTTCTGCGCCCTCTCTCCCCACGCCGATCTCCGCCACGCCCACACCCTCTTCTCCGCCATTCCTTTCCCCACTCTCTTCCACTACAACACCGTCATCGCCGCCTTCTCCCGCCACTCCTCCTCCCTCTTCCTCCGAATGCTAAACGACACCGTTCGCCCCAACGCCCGCACCCTCACCCTCCTCCTCTCCAAAGCCTCCCCTTCTCTCTCCTTCCTCCACCAGCTCCACTCCCTCACCCTCCGACTCGGCCACCTCGCCGACTCCTACGTCACCACCTCCCTCGTCGCCGCCTACTCCAACCACTCCCGCACAAGCGCCGCGCGCCACGTGTTCGACGAAAGTCCCCACCCAAACGTCGCGTGCTGCACAAGCCTCCTCACCGGCTACTGCAACAACGGCCTGCTAAACGACGCCAGGGAGGTGTTCGACGCAATGCCCGACAAAAACGACGTGTCATACAGCGCCATGGTCTCCGGCTACGTCAGAAACGGTTTTTCCCGCGAGGCCATTGAGCTTTTTCGTGACCTCAGGAAAAACTGTTTCGCAACCGTGAAGCCCAACAACTCTCTTCTGGTGAGCGTTCTCGGCGCGTGTGCTGCCGTTGGCGCGTTCGAAGAAGGGAAGTGGATTCACTCCTACGTCCACCGAAGTGGGGAGTTGGAATATCACGAAGTTGAGCTCGGAACGGCGTTGATCGATTTCTACGCAAAATGCGGCTGCGTGGAGCCTGCTGAGCGGTTGTTCGGGAAGATGAAAAGCAGAGACGTGGCGGCGTGGAGCGCCATGATACTGGGCATGGCCATGAACGGGAAGAATGGTGGGGCACTCGAGGTGTTTGAGGAAATGGAGAAGGTGGGGCCCAGACCCAATGGGGTTACCTTCATCGGCGTTCTGGCGGCGTGCAATGACAGAGAACTGTGTGGTAGAGCAGTTGGGTTGTTGGAATGCATGAGGGAGAAATATGGGATTGCGGCGTGGATTGAGCACTATGGGTGCGTGGTGGATGTGTTGGCTCGTGCAGGGAAGATCGAGGAGGCGTTGGAGGTGATGAAGGGCATGAAAATGGAAGCTGACGGAGCCATGTGGGGGTGCTTGGTGAATGGGTGTTTGATGCATGGCTACGTGGAGTTGGGACACAGAATTGGGAGGTATTTGGTGGAGTTTGAATCTGGGCACAGTGGAAGGTACGTTGTTCTCTCTGAGCTCTACGCCAGAATGGGAAGGTGGGAGGCTGTTTTGGACACCAGGAATTTGATGAAACAGAGAGCTGTGACACCTGTTACTGCCTCCAGTTTCATAGAGATTCGTCAGTTCTGATTATCCACTGTTCAACCACTGATGCAAATCATTGTACTTTTTACACTCTTTCTCTTGGTGGTGAACTTCAATCAATGTAATTTAGCACTTCATTTCACGTTGTAAATAGAACAAGAGAAAGAGGAGACAACATGTAAGAAGACAAACCATCAAAACAGTTACATAATTTACATTTTGTGGCTATATTCTCCGATCAATCAATTATTTTTATTTTTTTTATATACATAATTCATTATGTGCATAGTTATAATCGATTATGCCCTAATTGTAATTGATTATGTGAAATGTATTTTTTTTTAAGCCTTATGTAACACTGACATTGACACTAATACGCACAGGAAGATATGTAAAAAATTTTAAAATGTAGGATACGGGACACAAATTTATA
>Ga0123341_1006372_pt1 | contig 10676 bp, 8 predicted proteins | sample Turbeapinknodule_FD_89959 | JGI IMG/M metagenome (GOLD analysis project Ga0123341, IMG submission 89959) | Root nodule microbial communities of legume samples collected from Mexico - Turtle bean Mexico pink nodule | ecosystem: Host-associated > Plants > Roots > Nodule | place: Mexico: Nepantla...
ATATAAACTAAAATTATAAAATTAAAATTTTAATTATTTATGATTTGCATAAGAGATTTTTTTATTGAAATTTTTTATATTCTCTATGTATTATTAAAAAATTGGCAAAATTAACATTATTACGGTTTTTAAAATTTAATTGTGATTATATAAATAAATAAAACTTGTTCCAATAGAAAAGGTAGTATTTATTTATTTATTTTGATTAAAAAAAATATATATTAAAGGTAAAAACGTTGTTGGTATAAAAAATTAGCCATGCAGATTGGCATAAACACTTAATGGTATTGATTTCCAATTTATTAGCATGCCGCATTCTTTTACTTCCTTGTTGAGCTTATAACCAAAAGTTTGACCCACTGAAAAAAATTAAATGAACATTAGATTACTCAGTATCAATGTTATCTAAACGAATAATGTATCACATTATAGAAATTTTGTTATAGTATCTCAAATTAACTTATGCTATGAATATATTAAATAATAGTGTATTTATATATATATATTATACAATCTATATATAAAGTCATGATGATTATATGATTTTTTTTAAATTTCTTGGTGATGGAAGATACATTTTTAATGTCATATTTTGATGATAATTCCTTAAGTGGTTCTAGTTTATATCAATATTTTGTAGAAAAAAAAGACTAGAAAAATATTTTTAAAAAAGGGGGTTGGTTCTGGAATACATCTGCATTCTCTTAATTTTTATTCTCGCATATAAAAATAACTAAAGGCGACATAATAATTAAGAAGAAAGCAAATAAAAGCTGTATAAATACATGACTCCGTATAAATGAAAAGAATTATATTTAAGGATAATTTTAAGAAAAGATTTATATGTAATATTAAAAAGGAAAAAAGGAAAAAGTGAATTGAATAAGAAGTATGTAATGACAGGAATGGAGTTTAGGTGTGGTGTGTGGTCACAGCCTCGCAGTGTTTCCCGTGAACAAAATAAAGGACAACCCACTTTTCTTTTCTTTTTTCTTTTCTTTTCTTTTCTTTTCTTAAGCGACACCTTATTAGCTTTCTCTTCTTCTCACTGTAGTGTGCAACTATTATCTGTCACTATATTTTTAATTTGGATTTTGAAATAAATTAGAATCCAGAATCATAAGGCTTCATGCGTTTGCTGATCAAAAAAATAAGGCTTCATGCGTTGAAATTGGGTTCGTATATGGTCACAACCATCAATTTTCATTCGGTCCATTTTTCTAAAATGGCCCATGCTGAAGAAAAAAATTGCTGAAGCCAGAATTGGTGGACCAAGATTTGATATTTGATGCACATTAGAATGAAAAATTCATCCTACACCCAACTTTTTTCAACCTTCATCCTATACACTTTTAAATTTCCAAAAATTACACTTGATTGCGGATATGAAAATCTGGAATAAAAAAATTATATTGAAAAGGAAAATTCTTAATAGATTATTGTGTTCTACAAATGAAATTCAGAATAAAATTCGAAAATCAAAATCTCATTTTGGAAGCAATGTAGGGATGGGCCGTGCGGATTGGCTCACAGTCCATTATGAAAAACGCATGACAGACTTATTATTTTGGCCCGCTAACCAACTTAAGCTTGTCCCTCATAATCTACAATTTGTGTGAGTCAAGGATGGGACAACCTCCATAATAGTAAAAAGAGTATTTCTTCCTACACCTCTCAAATATTTTGGAATTTTTTTTTCTCTTCTAAATTTTCATTTCTAGAATTGAATTTTATGTTATGAAAATTAAATTTCGAAATTGATGAGGTGTAAGAAGAAATTTGATAGGATGCAAGAAGAAATACCTTAATAAAAATATTGTCTCCTTTAACTTTTATTTTCTATATATATAACAAGTGAATTAATATATTTTTATTTTTGATAAAATTTAATTTTTATGTAGGCTGGCCTGTAAACTCGCAATTCATCTCTTATATGGGACGAGTCAATAGATTGGGTCTGCATTACTTAAGTGGGCCGAGTCAATGCGTGACAAGCCAATATACATGGGGTAAACTAACCCGCATTGTCATTCCTAAAAGAAAATTTCCAAAATGCAAAAAAATATATTTCAGAAAATAAATTTTGAAAATGTATTTCAAAAAAAGGATTTAAGAGTCCAGAAAAAATGTTCTGAAAATTCAAATCCAGAAATGTATTCCAGAAAAATTATTTCAAAATGTAATTTTATCCACACCCCTTTTATTTAAGGATATTTTTGTCATTTTATATAAAAATTGAGTGCAAATTCAAATAGAAATAAAATAATAACAAAAATGTGTGTTTCTTAGTCCAAACATAGCATTTTAATTAAAAGTATAAATTTCTTGAATATTAGATTAATGTATTGATTGAGTGAAAGATGTGTGAAGAAAACACAACTCCTCATTATAAATGATATAAAAAATTTCGTCTTAAACATCCAAGTAAGATGTGTTAGAGAAATATATTGTTCCAAATAACCTTATCCATAAATAACAGGTTTTGTTACTCATTCACCCAAGATAAATATATTACTTTATCTTACGGAAAAGTAAATTTGGCTAAATGTCTTAAATAATATTTAATGTATTATGATGCATTTTTTTACATTTCACATAAAATTTTCAATATCTCTTTTTTTTTCGAATGGGGTGGGTCCAGAAAACTATTGAGATCACTCTTCTCTTTCCTCGATCAATAGATCTTATCGTACTTAGTTTTCCTTCTTGCAAGCCCTTTCCTCCTCTCTACTCATTTCACCTATCGATCTTCTCGTAACCCAAACTCGGATAGTACCTGCAGAAGATACTCTAACGCTTAAGTCAGTTTAGTATTCGACACTCTCGGTTGTCAGAGCACTATATATGATGACGTACCTGGATCTTGGAATTTGTGTTATTTATATTATTTTAGTGGACCTTTCTTATTGGGTCATATTAGGGAATTGGACCATGTTTAAGTATACATTACCTAGTTCTTAATCATGGATTAACTTCACTGACTCTGGTTAAGCGTAATTGGATTCGTGTTGTCGGTCGGCTCATTGATGGGGACTTAGTCATCGGTCGACCCAATGATGAAGACCGAGACATGATCAATCGTACGACCTTTACCGGTAATTTTTTAATTATTATATCTTATACAGGCCAGACCTCGGTCATCAGCTTGAGAGAAAGACATCGGACATCGGACATCGGTGGACTGATAGTAACGGTGGGCCACGTAAGCTAGATCCCACAAACAGTATAAATTAACATGAAGTTAACATCCAGATCCCAGATAAAGACCCAAGTCACGAGAGGATCATGCATGGGGTGTGTATGGTACATTCGGGTACGACACAAGCAAGTGTTCCTTGGAGGCGCTAAGGCCGGTTAGGGTTAGGGTTTCCAGGGGAAGACTGCATGCATGGCACGTGAACACTTAGGGCACCCACAAAACAAATGATGCCGCAGCGCTGGTACACGAATAGGTACCTTGGCGGCTACGCTATTAGGTCTTTGCACTCCAAAAAAGGGAAGTCCTATGCGCCAGATTACGCTAAGATTGTGTGATAGCGGTGCAAGGACATTCTCCCAGGAACCCTAAGCCCACTAAGAGACGTTGGAGCATCGCAGAAGTAACCCTAGTTACAACCTATAAATAGGGTGGTATGAACCCTAGCAAGGTACGTCGTTTCTAAGACTGAAACTGCTTTACACACATTACTGTTTCTCTAGTCCTTACTGACTTGAGCGTCAGAGTGTAAACGACCGTTAAGGCGCCCTTTTGTCTTTGCAAGAAAGCGTTCTTCAACCCAAGGAAATTCTCTCTCAAGAGGAGACAGGCGGACCCTGAAGCTGTCGTTCGAGTCTACCGGTAATCGAGTCAACCGGCAAAAACATATCTTTTAGGAAGATTAAAAATACAACAGAAATATATGAAAAAGCATAAAGTATTTGATACAAGTTTATTATTTAGTTTTTTAGATCTCACGAGTCAACTTCATTCATTATCATAAACTTTTTAACTATTTATTTCTCTTAGTTGTAAAGCACACGAGATTCAATTGCTTGATATCCAACTATGTCTATTTTGTCTACTAACTTCTTTCTTCTTTCGTCAAGAATGTCTTGGAAACAAAGAGAATGAAAGACTCCAAAATCAATATTCATCAAGTAATTTCATCTTTAATGTTTTGGTTCATGTATTTAGCAAGTAGAGTATTATACTTGCAATTTCACCCTATAATGAATGGGAGTGATATTTTTCTCCTCCATGTTTCTAGTCATGTCAATTATTGCTTTATTTCTCCTATAGCTTAGTCCATCATGTTAGGAGTGTATGATATTGTTACTTAATGCAAAATGCCATGTTTTTCACACTATGATTCGAAAATCTATGATATATATTCTCCACTTTTATTTGTTCCTAACATCTCAAAAACCTTTGACATATACCCACCTCCATGTCTCTCATCTTTAAATAAAAGCTTTAATGTTAGGTATTATTATGTAACTTGACATATTAGCTATGTTGACACCTTAAGTAACAATAATCATTTGCCATCACATGAAAAAAAATATTACTAAAAAAGAAAAAAAATACAAAAATATGGAGGGACTAGACCAAAACTCATATGTTAACAAAAACGATACATAGGTAGACTATCTATTCATAAAGAATTTTAAGAACAGATTAGATGTTAGCCTATTATAGCAATGAAAAGATTCTCCATGAATAAATCCTAAATTAGTCAACTTATCAACACATGTATTTTCTTCACGAAAAATATGAGTAACTCTAAACTTGATTTCCCACAGTAATTAAGACAAGTATTTATCGATTATGAAACATCTAAGGAACATTAGTCCTAGCAATAAACGTAGCACAAACCAAAGCAGAATCACATTCTAGCCAGACATTAGTAAGTCCCATCTTTTGAGCTTCCTCCATAGCATGTATAACCCCATAAAACTCAGCAACCAGAGCAATCTGAACTTCAAGAAACGCAGAGAAAGCTCCAGTAAATTCTCCCATACTCCCATGAAAAATACTTCCACGAGTAGCAAGACCAGGGTATCCCCTAGCAGTCCCATCAGTGTTAATTTTAACCCAGCCTGGTGAAACTCCCATCTAACATGAAGAGGACGAAGAACTTTAATAGTACGAGTATTAATACCAAAAAAATTGATCTCGTTGAAATCCAACATATCATTCTTCATTGAAGCTTTAAATGAATTTCCCACTAGACGAGTTAAACCTTTAATAACCAAAATAGCCAAAGAAACCTCAATCTTATCCTGAAAATGAGCATAATTCCTCATACGCCATATCATCTAAATAGAAAAAGTTAGCACAACAAGCTTAATCAATTTCACCAAAGGACTACCATCACTCTTGATAAAAGAGAGGAGATCATCCTTATTAGAGAAATGAGAAGTAGGACAAATCTGTCGAACCCAACTCCAAATACGCAAAACATTAGAACATTCAAAAAAATAAATGTTGAATAGATTCCCCGTACTTTTCACAAAACGTACTCATAGAACAAATATGCAGACCTTTATTTTGAATATGCTAATCTGTAGGAAGCCGTCCATGAAAAATTTTCCAAAGGACAAGAGTTTTGGAAGGCGGAAGATATGAAGAACAAATAAATTTACCCCAACTATAGGGAACTTCTGGATCCAATAAAAAAGAAAAGTCTTAGCCGATTTAAGAGTGAAATGACCAAACTCATCTAGAATCCAATTAGGAATATCCCGTTTCGCCCTAACCATGATATGACTAAAAAGATGAGGCATCTAGTGTAAAGACAGTGAAATATTCCAATTATCACCTGTCCAAAATTGAGAGACTGTATCCAGAATGCTAGCACCATAAGATAATCGTACAATATTCTCTAAAGAATTAGTACCACACCATTTATCATTCCAGAAATTAATAAAAGAACTTGTACCAACAGTCCAAGAAGTATAATAAAGTATAGTAGAATAAAATTGTTTAATTTCAAGCCAAAAAGACGAGGATTTATAAACCATTTAAAACTCGTATTTTGATTTAAGAACCCTTGCTTTCGAGAGGAAAGAGAAATTTGTTGTCAATATCTTATTACACTTCATTCTTGACACAAATAACACATTTTTAAATGTTTTCTTGTCTTTCTTTCTCTATGTCACTATGTATCCCTTGCATTCAATTATTCAATTGACAAGATTATACTAAACCACAAGTATGATGCTTTTCCTGTTACTTCATCAAAGTCACTTTATATGACGAATCATATAATTTTGAATCACCAATATCTAGATACCAATTTTTGAGTGAAAAGTTTCATCATTGATTACAATAAACGTAATTGTAACATCCTTATCTCGAACTACACTTATATTCTCTTCAATATTATTGGTATGTTTAGTATTTAGAGGCATAATGATCCTACTTATCATAATTATAATAATACATTTTTCTTTCACATTTTCTTTTATTTCTTCAATGGTTGTTTATATTCCTTCCTCCATTTTTATGAGGATTCAGATTTATCTTCAATTTTGTTTCTTTCTTTGTTCTATGACTAATTTTCCATTTATCCTTCTTTCAATCTTTCTTGTGAAAATCTTCTATAATTTTAAGGTTTGAACTTGTATAACTTGGTATTCTCTTGTGTTATAGCCCTTTCATTAAGTTATGTGCTTCAAGTGTTTGGATTCTGCTATTGTAATAATTACATGATGAAGTTAAGGAGTTAATGTCCTAAAGATCTTCTTCATGATTTTCTAATCCAAATTTGATCAATGACAAGTTTTCATAAAATTCACAGGGAATTACATCACATTGAAGTATATTCTTCAATAGACTCTTGATCAAGCATGCCTGTTAATTCATATTGTTTTATATAGAATTTCAAGTTTATTTTCTTGGTCTTCTCAATTTTCCAATATGCCATGTTTGATGTTTTCTTAGTTATCCACACATTAATGAAAAATACATTTTATTTTGTAATATTTCTTCCTAAATATAACTTATATACATTTGCACGTTTTTCTTCATTAATAATTTCAAGAATTTGTTGAAACTGAATGCTGAATTCAAATCTCACAAGCCATTAAGGAGTGCTAGAAAATGTATTTCATTGGCATTGCTACTTGTCCAAGTTATGATTACTTAAAAAGGTTCTTTGATCCTTTTTGCTTTGGTTTGTAGAGGAAGAAAACTGAAAAGAAAATGGAATTTTTGTATAGTACTTGTTACAGAAAACTACACTCTATGGTATTTTGTTTTTTCCCTTTGATATTTGTATACTTTTTCTTCCTTTGAAGTTCACTTTGGTTTAAAAAAAACTACCCCTTGAATAAATTTAGTTGAAATTATGTTTGAGAATGTGATAAAAGTGTGGAATTTAGGGGAAAGTAGATGCAAGGTAGGAAAAGAAAGTGGTGGGACGTTGGCTTTTGATCGTATTAATTTGAAAGAAAACGATAGAGTTTGGAATGTAATCTGTAATATATAGAAGGTAAAGGGAGAAGTATGATTAAGTTTAGGGGGAAGGTGAATTGATGTAAAAGATAATGTTGATGGGAAGGTTGAAGGAGAAGAGACAGTGAGTGAGGAGAGGAGGGAGATTGCTTTCCAACAGTGCAGAAGCAATTATTGTGTGTTTATTTATAATTAAAAAAGAAATAGAAAAAAGGGGTGATTAGAAGAGTAGTTTAAATGAGGTTGGGGTGGAAGAAGGGAAAGTTGTGAGGAAACAAGTGTGATAAGATGGTGTCCCCGATGTCAACGATTCTGGTGACGGGTGGGGCGGGCTTCATCGGATCCCACACGGTGCTTCAGCTTCTCAAGCAGGGTTTCCGGGTTACCATAATCGACAACCTCGACAACTCCGTCATCGAAGCCGTTCACAGGGTTCGCCGTCTTGTCGGTCCTCACCTTTCCAACAACCTCACCTTCTGCCACGGCGACCTCCGCAATCCCAACGATTTGGAGCCACTCTTCTCCCAAACCAAGTACCTTTCTCTCTCTCTCTCTCTCTCTCTCTCTCTCTCTCTCTCTCTCTCTCTCTCTCCGTTTGCATAATGCATTCTTCCATCGCCGTCAGGTTTGATGCTGTCATCCACTTCGCTGGCCTCAAAGGTGTTGGAGAAAGCGTTGCAAAGCCCCGCCGTTACTACGACAACAATGTGGTGGGCACGATCAACCTTTTTCAGGCAATGGCTAAATTTAACTGCAAAAACATGGTTATTTCCTCCTCCGCCACTGTTTATGGCCAACCTCAACAAGTTCCCTGCGTCGAGGAGGACTTGCATTTACACGCCATGAATCCCTACGGAAGAACCAAGGTACCACACTATACTCTGGTTGAATTTAAGATGAAAGAACTTGGCAGACAGAGTGTGTTTGTGTGTGTGTGTAGCTCTTTGTTGAAGAAATAGCCCGAGACATTGAGAGAGCAGAGGGAGAGTGGAGGATCATTCTGCTGAGGTACTTCAATCCGGTTGGGGCCCACGAGAGTGGCCAGATTGGGGAAGATCCAAGGGGTATCCCCAATAATCTTATGCCTTACATTCATCAGGTTGCTGTTGGTAGATTACCTGAGCTCAAAGTTTATGGTGATGATTATCCCACCAAGGATGGCACCCCGGTTCGTCATTCAATCTCCTTCTTTTTTCTTCACCTTCAAAATTACTTTACCAATAACAGTTTATGACTGTGAATGCAGATCCGGGATTATATACATGTAATGGACTTGGCAGATGGTCACATTGCTGCCCTTCGAAAGCTTTTTGCAACAGACAACATTGGTCCGTCATACCTTTAACAAACCCACTTTCACAATTACTACTTTAAATTTCCTATAACTCACAAACAATTGCTTCACTCATTAGGTTGTACTGCCTATAATTTGGGAACTGGGCGTGGTACATCGGTGCTTGAAATGGTCGCTGCATTTGAAAAAGCTTCCGGCAAGGTCATTATTCATTTTGTATCTTCCTTACTCACTTCACATCACATCACATCATATGATCCATGTAAATGTAGTGTACCTACGCACTCAAATTAACTGTTCTTCCTTTTTCCAGAAAATTTCAATTAAAATGTGTCCCAGGAGACCCGGAGATGCTACTGCTGTATATGCATCCACGGAGAAGGCTGAGAAAGAACTTGGTTGGAAGTAAGTTTTGTATTTCACCTCCAATTACATCATGCTACTTCCTAAAACTATAATTATCCATCAATTTAATCTCTATAGTTGATACTGCTACTTGATTTTGTTTTAATTGATATTACAAAATCAGTCCTGGATTTTATAGTTTTAGTTACCTACCAATTTGATTGATTAATTGATTCACACTAAAAGCAAAATTTGAGATAAAATGTAGTGATTTGAAATTAAAGTTAGGAATGAAATTGGCATGTTCTTGAGAATTAAAATGACTGTGTGTTGGTACAGGGCAAAATACGGTATAGAGGAAATGTGCAGGGACCTATGGAATTGGGCGAGCAAAAATCCATGGGGATACCAGGGGAAACACTAGCTTCATCCCGGACACGTGTGCCTTGTACCAGACTTCCCACTCCTTGTCGTTTTCGGATTCTTCCACTATACCATATCATCTTCACTAATAATATTTCATCTTTCTTTCTTCTGTTGATACAATTGCTTGATTCTTTATACTATCTTAGCCTAAATAATTGTCTGATTTTGATTTCTGATATTGTAGAAAACAGAACTTCTGAGTCATATATGAGAGCCAATTAAATTATTTTCCATGAAACAGTGATCGAATGTCTCTTCAAAAATATTGTTATTATTTTTATTGTTATCACATGCTATCTTGCTACACATTGTTGCTGCACAGACAGCTGTTCCAATTTTCTTAAGAGATTGCTGGCTGGCTATGCTCTGTGCAGCACACGTTGAGATCAATCCATCCATACCAACCATGTGTTTGCTTTGTTCTATCTCAAAACCTTCAATCTTTTTGTAGAAAACGGGAATAGCCAAAATTATATGAAATAACTTGATTTTTTTTTATTCTTTTACTTTTTTCTTAGCGCATAAATTAATAATATTAATTTCTTAACCAGTGAGTGTAATTTATTTCTGTGGTTTAGTTCAGAAAATAATAGGAAAGGGAAATGCAGATTGGTAGTGTTAGTCTGTCCCTTGTCTTAGAAAGAGTTGTCGGTGGTTTATAATTTTGTATGGATTATGAGGCTAATTTTGTGGTGGTGCGGCCACGTATACATCAAAATCTAATCGTGCCCTCAACACCTAAGAAAAAGGTGTGTGAAAGTGAATGGTGAGTTGTGGAGACAATTAGATTAATGATTGGACTTAAAGTGGTGTTGCATACAATACAAATATAATGTAGTATTTTCACTTCATTCAACAAAATTTTAAAGAAACATGTGATGAAGCGCCCACAAGTATGATTATCATCATTTCTATTAAATGTATAAAGTAGAAATAAAGCGGATCTTGCTCTTCATTTCCTTTTATTTAATATTTAATTAACAAAGAATGCAATTTTACTCACTCGTGATTTCCCCTAAATTAGAACAAAGATATAAAAGAAGAAAATATTATTATTATAATTTTTTGAAAAATTATTTTTTATGCAAGATTTATTATTAAAATGAGATGAAAAAATTATCATAATTAAAATATGGAAAATAAAAAATTATAAAAATCTACTAACTTTAAGTA
>Ga0123341_1006374_pt1 | contig 10672 bp, 10 predicted proteins | sample Turbeapinknodule_FD_89959 | JGI IMG/M metagenome (GOLD analysis project Ga0123341, IMG submission 89959) | Root nodule microbial communities of legume samples collected from Mexico - Turtle bean Mexico pink nodule | ecosystem: Host-associated > Plants > Roots > Nodule | place: Mexico: Nepantla...
GTTAGTTTCTTCTTTTATAAGAGTTGTAAACTGGTGATGATTTGTTTGGGGTCCTTAATATTTTGATTTTTTTTTTATATAAAAAAAAACCAACAATACTATTATGCGGCTCTACTTTGGTCTCCTATCAAGTGGACACGTGGCATCTGTTTTGCAAGGTTTGTTTTTCTTTGGTTTAATCAATGGTCGCAAAAGAAAAAGGAAAAAGAAAAAGCGCGTTTTAGCTTCCACATCCTTATATATGCATATTGCCCTCAGCTACATTTGCAATCTTCAAAATCTCTCCTTTCCTTGAATCCCATTATTTTCTCCGCGAATTCAGTGGGAAACCTTAAATAGATATCCTGAAAAACTAGATTTTTTATTCGTTTGGTGAACGAGTATTTTGGTGTGATTATTACGGTTTTCTTTTTCTTCTTCTTCTTCTTCTTCTTGTTGTTGGCTATGGAGGTTTCGGTGATTGGAACTTCTCAAGCGAAGCTGGGAGCCTCCGATTTGGCATCTAGGGAAGTGGGTCTTTGTAATTTGAAGACTTTCAAGGTTTTGAGCGATAGAGTTAGTTTTGGTCAGAATAATCGATGGAAGAAGGCTGGGATAAGCTTCACTTTGAAGGCTCTTCGGACTGAACCCGTTAGAGAGGAGCAGAAGCGTTCTGGGCCTGGAACGAAATCCAAAACGGTGAGTTTTATGTTTTGTTTTTCTATGTTGTGTTTGGTTGAAGAGAGACTGGGGGAAATTGGGAATTTTATTTTGTGTTCGTTTCCTGTTTCTGAAGGAAACGGTTAATTAATTAATTAATTAATGATTGTTTTTGTAATTAGTTTGACTTGAACTTTTTGTCTGTTAAAATTGAAATTACATGAAAATATCAAGGATTTCTGAATTATTTTGTTCAGTTACATAGTTGGGGTAAACAATGAAATCAATCCTTGAATTTATCATCTGGTGAATTTGTGTAGTTTTCCGTTTTTGTCTTGGAAGTGGTATTTTGGAAAAAATAAATCCTGATCCTTGTCATTCTTCCTGGGAAATTTCCTTAATAATGCATAACCTAATCATCACTGTTAAAAGAGATGAGTTATTTTTTCCTTGGTTAGCATCTGAAGGGGGTTTACATGCTAGAGGTTTTCTAAATTCTAGATGTCAGTGCTAGGTGCTGCATCTGTCTTAGTAACAATTTATTATTCTACTTCATTCGAATCTCATGCAGTTATAATACATGTTAGGCAGAAAAGTACACTTAGTTTTGTTATATAATGTCAAGCTGGAGGCATTAGAAAGTATTTGACATGTTTAAAATAATATGTTGCAGGTAGATGGTGTTAGATTATTTGTGGGGCTGCCCCTAGATGCAGTTTCTTATGATTGCAATTCAATAAACCATGCTAGAGCCATTGCAGCTGGCCTAAAAGCTTTGAAGCTCTTAGGAGTTGAAGGTGTTGAGCTCCCTATATGGTGGGGAATTGTGGAAAAAGAAACCATGGGAGAATATGACTGGTCAGGCTATCTTGCTATTGCTGAGATGGTCCAGAAAGTGGGTCTCAAGCTCCATGTGTCTCTTTGCTTTCATGGGTCTAAAAGGCCAAATATCCCCCTACCTAAATGGGTATCCCAGATTGGCGAATCCCAACCCAATATTTTCTTCACAGATAAGTCAGGACAGCATTATAAAGAATGTCTATCCCTGGCAGTTGATAATCTTCCTGTGCTTGATGGAAAGACACCAATCCAAGTGTACCAGAGTTTCTGTGAGAGCTTCAAGTCTTCATTCTCTCCATTCATGGGCTCTACGATTACGGTAAATCTTTTGGATTCCAGAACCAGATGTATGCCAATAGTAACATGCTCTTTCATTCAGAATATACATGACTGACCATTTCCTCATTTGTTGCCATATTGCAGAGCATTTCCATGGGTTTAGGACCAGATGGTGAGTTACGTTATCCTTCTCATCATCAGCTACCTAGCAAAACTGAAGGAGCTGGGGAATTCCAGTGTTATGACCAAAACATGCTTAGCTTTCTCAAGCAACATGCTGAAGCATCTGGAAATCCTTTGTGGGGGCTTGGTGGTCCACATGATGCACCTACCTATCACCAGTCCCCATACTCCAGTGGCTTCTTTAAGGATGGAGCATCTTGGGAGTCCACATATGGGGACTTCTTCCTCTCATGGTATTCCAATCAGCTCATAGCTCATGGAGACTGCCTTCTATCATTGGCATCTTCTACTTTTGGTGACTCTGGACTGACAATATATGGAAGAATCCCACTTATGCACTCTTGGTACGGAACTCGATCTCATCCTTCAGAGCTAACCGCAGGGTTCTATAACACAGCCAACAAGGATGGCTATGAACCAGTTGCACAGATGTTTGCTAAGAACTCGTGCAAAATGATACTTCCCGGCATGGACCTTTCTGATGCGAAACAACCTAAGGAAAACCATTCTAGCCCTCAGTTGCTACTTGCTCAAATCATGGCAGCTTGCAGAAAGCATGAGGTGAAGGTTTCAGGTCAAAATTCCTCCGAGTCTAGTGTTTCGGGGGGGTTTGCACAAATTAAGAAGAACTTAGCTGGAGATAATGTATTGGACTTGTTCACATATCACCGAATGGGGGCATCTTTCTTTTCTCCAGAGCATTTTCCTTTGTTCACTGAGTTTGTCCGGAGCCTTAAGCAACCAGAATTGCATTCCGATGATCTACCAACCGAGGAGGAGGAAGGTGCCGAATCCACGGTTTTGAGCCATGAATCAAGTGTGAGCATGCAAGCAGCCTAATGGTTGTAAATTTGTAATGTATGATAATCATGTATATAACAATCAGTTATACCCCTTGCATCACAGTGCATGGGATGAGATTGAGGAATGTTTATTTTGTAAGCACAATGATCATATCAGAGGATCCATTTTCCTGGTTTATCCTCAAACAGAGACCTTATGGTTATTCCTTATAATGTAGCTAAGGTGGGTGGCAAAGATTACCCTTTTGTCATTTGTGCTCATGTGCACATTTATGTTAATATTACTACTTAGCTTCATAACCATTTGCTTTAAACATCTCCTTTCAAGATATCAGTTTATTAGAATTTTAGATAATTGTGAAAGATATCAAATGTCTTCAGTACCTCTTAAGTAATGTTGCTTAAAGATAAGTGTTTCGAAAGTGAAAAATTAATGGAAAATACATTTTAAGCATTAATATGAATGAATTATACAACTTTCACATTTAGATTCATCCAAAGAAAAATTTAAATAAGGGGAAAACCAAATATGCATCTCAAATTAGATTCATATGAAGAAAACTTTAAATAGAGAAAGGGAAAACCAAATATAAATGTAAAATAGACTTTTTTTTTATTTAAAATAAAAATAAAAACTTACGTAAGTGTCTTTCCAACTTCTTAAAAAAGTCATTGTATGAAAGATGTAAAGACTTGTTTTTCAAATTCAACACTTTTAGAAAAACATTTGAAACATGTGTCATATGTGATGTCGATATCGAGCACAAAGACACAACATTAAAAAATCATTTAGAATCTTTCTTCTCATAATCCACCACCAGCTAGAAAGGTCCTGTTTTTCCATTAGTTTATCAGTAAAAATAACTAACAAATCATTTACATCTATCTCATTCTATGAAAATAAAGTACTTATGTTAAGTGTAAGAAATAATCTTGTTTCCCTTAATCAAATTTTTAAAGTAAATTTTTTTACAGCAATTAATATTTTGTCTAATATGATATATATTTATATTAATATCTTTCCAAATGCTGTTGGTATAGGTTTTTCTGAAAGATCATGTATTGTTGGGTCTTTGTTTAGGCTCGAGGTAGATAACCTACATGATGATATGTGCCCTTTGAACTTCGTGGAATTTTAGCAACTTATAAGAGTTGTTTTTTTTTTCGTAAATTAAAATTATTTTATTTATGAATTAAAAAATAAAAATATGATCTTTTTGCAGTTAAAATTATTTTATTTTCCCAATGCCACTCTTCTCTTTCAAGGTGTTCTGTTCAGTTAGATTGAATAAAATGCATATTCAAAGTATCAAGTTCCATTCATCGCAGCCAAAACATTTATTTTTCTTTCTTTTTATGTAAAATCATCACAATTTATCACAGAATAAAATACTACTCTCAAATTCACCTTATTTCACAATCTTAACTAATAAATCTTCCACTGCTTGTAGACTATGCCTTTTATAGGAAAAAAAAGTTTACAGTATAATAATATACAGAAATCTACATCAAAAGAAAAATTTAACTATATATTACAACAAAACTTTTACTTGGAATAGTAATTTTTGGCTCAAATATTTTAAAAGTAACTTCTCTACCCATGTGTGGCTTGTACAGCTTTTAAGCAAGACTTCCAAACAGAGTATGTAAAACTTGTGTTTAGCACATGGCGGTTTTAATTTGTAAATACCTATGTGGGAATGAATTATTCATCGTGAGATGCACTATTAGAACATTGTGTTACTACAGTTTTGGAAAGAGAATTTTCAGAGTGGATTACGGAAGGAAAGGAGTTGCACATAACAAGTTGTTTGCTCGTGTTCTTGCAAGTAGTCCAACTAACACAACATGTTCTAATCAAAGGATAAGTTGAAAGCTAGCTATGGTGTTTTGTCCCATAAACAAAACATGTCTTGTGGGGAACACGTTTTAAAAAAGACTACTATAATACCATAAACAACCAAACAGTTGTTGAAAGACAAAAATAAATGAGAAATATCATTTATGTACACGGGAGACAGAAGAAAAGTATTTTCCACTTTTGCACTTTTTGTCTTGTCTTGTGGGGTTAGGGTGGAGGAGTTTCAAATAACATTCCAAGTTCATGGTATCTTCTCAAGAGCTGGTGAATTGTGATCCCAGAAATTGAATGGATCTTTAAAATTCAGTTCAACACCCCTTCCAACCAATCTTATATTACCAAACACTTTTCATCTTTCTGCTTCCCAACAAGTGCGTTCAAACCATACTTCTCTCAGAAGTAAGAGAGATAGCTATGTATTCTGGATTGAAGCTGGCATAGACAAGAATCAAACATGGTCAATTGCAAACTGAAGAAACAAAAAATGGAATCAAACACTGGTCAGAAAATGCGAGTTCATATATAATTGTCAATATTTTAGATAGAGACATAATAGACATACACAGCATGAGGGGTAACATATTTAGAAGGATGGTCATATGAATATGGCAATCATTATTAGATAATAGAAACGGGGTTATACACTATAAGGCTCCCACCAGCTCCAGAAAACTTACAGGCAAAACATGGTAAGGATTAAAATAAAGTAAGTTTTTTAAGTTCCTAATGTGATGTCAATATTGTATTTTCCATTGAACATTTCCAATTATTTGATTCCTTATCATGAGATTTTGAAAACTCATTACTTGGACCAACATTAAATATATAGCCTTAAGTTCTATCATGACACTGCAATAGGGTAAGCTAAACCAAAATGTCATTTCTCAGTGATCTAACAATGTAATTACTATAAACACCACGCAGCTTCTATTATGAGCTTTTTATTGATCAATGTTTTTTCCCCGGCTTGAGTCAAATTTTAGAATATTGAACTTTCAAATGAATACCTGTTTAAACATGTCATTCACAAGCAATCTTGGTATCAAAGCTGCTGAGGCACATGGCAAAGGCCTGAAATGCTGAAATAGGGTATCGGTAATCCATTGTAAACAAATCCTTCCCAACTTTTCCAAATTGGAGGATAATCTTATCATGCTCTGGTCCAGCAGGTCCATTTTCTGCAGAAGCCACCAGCTGAAAGTTTTTAACCGAGGCAATTGTCACCCGGCCATGAAAGTTTAAGCACCAACACTGGAGTTGCTCATGCCACCTAGGAGCCTTGTTTTTCAACACGAGCATCCCATCCCTTTGATCAACCAGGGGTCCAGACATGGAGTTTTCTACACGATTTGATTTTGATCGGAAGAAAGGGAATGAAGGAAACATATCTATGTTGTTAAGAGAAAACTCAGTTTGTGTAGGAGCTACTCCTCCAGCTTCAATTGCAGTGGCAGGAATAGAATCCATGACACAGTGCATTCTCCTAGGCCCCCTGCTCAGGGTATATACAGATTGTAAGTATCACATGGTAAGAATATAACTAAAAGTCAAAGCATCTATGTCCACCAAAGGAAAATCTACCAATGGAAGGTTAAAAGTTTATGGATATAAGTATAACAACTATGAACTATTAGTTAATTTCATGCACAAAGCTCTACTTATAATATGTAAAGCTTACCGGGAGCCTAGCACATTCAATTCATATGAGATGTGGGCCACTTGATAGTTGCCTGTAGGGACCTTAGGTGAAACTTGTTTTAGATTCACCAGCCTTGTGGAGCGACTTTTCATAATCCTTGCACCTGAATGAGGTGGCTGGCTGTCATAGATTGTGAACTTTGTTCCAAGAAAATTTGATCTGGTTAAAAAGGGAAAGAAAAATATGTAAGTCAATGCACTGATAAACAAAGACAACAAAAATGGCCACAATGTCGAATTACATCACACCTTAGTTTCCCAACATAGGAGTTGCTTCCCTTTGACATATCATCTGCATCAAGAGAGATTATATAATCTGTGCATGTTGGACGTCTGCACTTGCGTGCAGCCAGAAGGAACTTCCCATCTTCAGCTAGAGCTGAGTTGAAGAACACACTCCGTTAGGATTAGAAGCTAAAAATGGTGGAAAAAACAAAGAAACTAAAGTTTTAGCAGGAAGATTCAACCACAAGTTATATTATATACTCACTATTGGCTAAACTGAGAAACAAATAGTACGTTTGGGTGGACCGGTTGCGCTTTATAAAGCACCGGAGGAGATTCTCCCTTGGACCAGGCTGCCAAAATTACTCACGATAAAAACATGTCAAATACAAGAGGAGGAAAACAATGCAATGAAGAAATAAATAATAAAAGACAAGAACAATAGTCATATTCAAGCATCACGACTTTCAAGTGTACAAGGGAATCTTTAGAGCAATACCATGGAGAGTGGGGAAATATAAACAAAATCAAAGCATTACACACCAAAGAGGCACCTTCTGGTACCCACTCTGCCCAAAAGTGTGACCTTATTGGCCAGTATATTATACAACAATGGCCACTACCCAACCAAAACATAATACATCCCAGCTAAATTAGAACAACTGAGCAGCATAAGAAAACAAGGCTCGATGTAAGATGCACTAAGGATGCCATGCCAATAGTAACAGTGACAATACCCAGATGCCACTTTGAGTGGTCCTTTCAAATTGTCGTGGGAGGTATTAGTGACTAAATGGCCATATAAACTTCATAATAATTAAAAAATTGACATCAGTACATAGTGGTCCCTGCCTCCCAAGTAGTGATATTGAACATTCAATCCTAGTTATGGAGGGGCAAAAAGAGAATCTAGTGTTACGCAAAAAATATCCACAAATATGGTGGTCCAACTAAAATCACAATTTTCCACTGTGATAAAAAGAACATTCCAGGGATTTATACAGAATAAGCAGGAATTTAGCATTTTCTTTTTCCCAGGAGATACTGTTAAAAAACACCAAAAAACAGAATCTGTCAGAAACAATTCACCATTAGTCTAGTTAGATGGAACAACTATGAAGAACAAAATTTTCCCTCAAAATATTTAACGGGATTGCATACTTAGATCTCAAACTTAAGATACTAATTACGTTGAAACAACCCCACATCAGATTATCCATACAATCAGCGGTAAATTACAGTTTTATTTAAAATTTTAAAAATTGACATTAATTACTTTTCAAAAACTACTCTTATGAAAAAGAAGAGAAAAACAAAAGCATTGAAATGTCATGATAATTAAAAGGACAGAAAAAGACATTGAAAAATTACAATAATTTTAATACTCACAAGGAGGTTCAGTATATTTTAATTCATGTACTATATTCCTATACGTCACACAAAAAGATAAGAAAGAAGCAATGCACGAACAGCTAATTAATATTCCAAACAAACGAAGTTAATAATATTTAATAGAGTCACACAGTGAAAGTGAAAGACCCAAAAAAAATGTGTTAATTGGTTCAACTCTACCCATCAGCTCACAATTACCTTCGCCCTTGCCTTCACGACACAGGCGAGTTGCATCAATGTTTTTATTTTTTTCAACCATAAAACAATCGAAGCACAACATCGAGACAAGATTATCGTAATCAATCTTCACAAAAACCAACGTTAGGAAGAAAGAAACCAAACAGTGGGCAACACAAGAAAACCTCGTTGCACTCAATCAAACAATCATGCTACTATGAGGAATAATACCAAACCCAATCAATAAAATAATCCCAACGCCAAAAAAGTACAAAATACCCTCCCAACTCAACAAAAAATTAATAGAAAACTAAACGAGCATACTTTTTTTTGAGAGAGTACATATTTAACTGAAGATAAGTAAATAGTGATGCATGCACTTGTACATAAACATTTTATTGTAAGTTTATAAACTTTTGCAGTAATTATATTAATGTAATCCAATCACAGACATGTAACTCATCGGATCCTCATGTCATCCAATCACATCTTAATTTTGTTTTGATTCCTACCTCAACTGCGACCTAATTCTGTTCAGTAAAACTGTCAGAATTTTTTTAACAGTTCGAATGCAAAAAAAAAATTGTTGCTAAAGAGAATTTCTGGCAATTATTCACCACCGGAACATTTTGGGCCATATTACACTCCAATTTCTATTTACTGATGTGTTGGTTAACAGAGTCAAGACACACTTGACTTCAGGAACCAAATCAAAAGTACAGGTTTGAAAATTAAAACACGCTCTAGAAATAGACTGATACGTAAAAATGGTTCACAGTTAATAACCATCTTTAAAAAAGTGGTATCAACTACTATGATCTCTGGTTAATTAATAGTGTAAAATTATGTGCAGTGCATGAAGTAAAAATTGAACTTTGAGCAAATCCCACAGAAAATTGAAGGCAAGGGAAAAAGGGTGGTGAAGAAACCTGTTTAACAGAAATGGGGAAGGTGATTTTTGAGGAAAGTTCGGGTGTTTTGACAATGTCTTTGGTGATTTGTCTCCAGCTGCGGCACACGCCGGCGCAGGCGACAACACTCTTCCGCGGCGGCCACATGTCCTCGGAGGCCTCGATTCGCAGGAGAACCTCTCGGAGAAGCTCTTGGGGCATGTTGGCCCAACAACTCTGTCTCATGCTGTCACCAACACACTCTTCTTGCTCCTGCACCACGCGATGCGACCTCGATCTCATGCTTCTGATTATGCCCATCTAGATCACCGATTCCGATTCCGATTCCGCAAAAGGTAAAGACTTTAGGAGGAGGAGGAGGAGGAGTGCGCGCGTGTGAGAGAGAAAAAGAGAGAAGGAAGAAGGGTAGTAATTTAAGCGTGTTGCGTTGATTGAGGGGGAAAGGCGGATTTTTTTTCTCAGGGGGATTAAAAAATTGATTCTTTTTTGGTGGGTTTGGGAAGATAAGAGAAAGGGTAGGACAGATGCAGAAGGGAGAGAGATGGGATTCTGATAAGAGAGAGAATGGTGAGTGGTTTTGTACTTTTGTGTTGTTTTGGAGAGAGAAAGGAAAAGGGATGGGAGATAAAGGGTTATGCAGTAAAGTGAAATGCTATGTTATGCTCTGATCTGATCTGATCTAGTGAGAGGGTTGGTTCTAACTGAGAGAAGAGAAGAGAACAATGGGTAGCAATATAGAGAGAGGAGTGTTGGCCACATGCTATGGTAGGTAATAATTGTTTGGTGGTGGTGGTGGTGAGAGTGTTTTTGGGGCTTTTTGGTAAATTGGTCTTAGCAATGGAGAAAAACACAATGATAATGATGATGATTTGGTTGAAAGGTTAATTTTTGTTCTTCTCATTCAATGTAGGGTAAATACAACACTCCACCAACAAATCTCATTCATCTACATTGTAAAACTATTTATTAGTTGATAAAGGAAATGTAACTCTTAAATATTCAATTTGTTTGAACTTAATCATGTGGAAGTGTAACAATATTTATTACAAAGACTTTAATTCTAATTTAAATTCATAAAACCGGTTCATGGATCAATGTTTATCGTAGTGAGTGTTTGTTGGATCTATCGTGTCACCCGCTATCGAATCGTTATCGGACCACCCATAATATGTTATCTCACGCATGAGTGGTCAGTCTCGGTGTGAAGAGTGTGGTGAAGATCTCGACTAGAAATTAAAATATTTTATTATGTATAAGTAGATCTAAACCTCACCCATTAGTCAGTTTTATGGGGTTGAATTAGATTTAAAATACATTTTCTAATAATATCCTTATCCTTAAGAAATATGTTATCAGATAAAAGGTTTGTGTTCACTTAACTACTTCGGTAATAGTAAAACAGCTCACTGTATATCATTTAGTTATATCCTTAATTATTGGGCCATTTATTATTTTTATTGCTATAATACTTCCTCTTTTACATAAAGTACTTGCTATTTAGCAGTATTTTATATTAATTGTAATATGTTTTCATTTCAATTTGAGTATCTGATAAAAGTTTTATAATAAAGTTTTTCATAGATAAAGAAAAAATATTCTAGTAAAATTTGTTTCCTAATAAATGTTATTGTTATTATTATTATATTAGATATATAGTATTTGTA
>Ga0123341_1006375_pt1 | contig 10672 bp, 7 predicted proteins | sample Turbeapinknodule_FD_89959 | JGI IMG/M metagenome (GOLD analysis project Ga0123341, IMG submission 89959) | Root nodule microbial communities of legume samples collected from Mexico - Turtle bean Mexico pink nodule | ecosystem: Host-associated > Plants > Roots > Nodule | place: Mexico: Nepantla...
ATATTAATAATAATATTAATAATATTATTAATTATAATATTAATAATATTATTGATTATAATATTAACAATATTAATAATAATATTAACAATATTAATAATAATATTAACAATATTAACAATAATATTAATAATATGAATATAATTTATATTATTATTATTATTAATATAATTATTATTTTTTTTCATTAGAATCCGTATGTAATACTTACCTACGACAGTTTTACATACGAATTTTTGTCCGTATGTAAATTTGTTTTACATACGGATATTAAGTTTTATATACGAATTTAGGCTGTATGTAATTCCAATTTTTCTTGTAGTGTATTGCTTGTCTAAGATTTTCTAGCTTACATTTTTAAGATACATTTGCATAGACTAAAACTGTATTGTTAATTAAAAGTGGCTACATTTATCTCTTCTTTAAGAGAAGAGAGGGGATTAATCTTAAAATACTTTCTTGAAAATCATGAAATAGAAACTAATTTTAAAAATAAAAAATATTAGTGGTTATAGTGACTAAATTAGAGACTATTTTAAAAATTAAAAAAAAAATGGTTTCTAAATTAATTTTTATTATTATTAAATGGTTTCTAAATTGGTATCTAATTAGCTATCAAAGTTTTTGCTACCAAATTTAGAATCTAAATAGTTGGTAGTTAAAACTTTACTAGCTAATTAGATACAAATTTAGAAACTATTTAGCAATAATAGAAATTAATTTAAAAACTAAAAAAATATTAATCTTCAAAATAACTTTAGCAATTAATTATTTTTTTTCTCTAAAATTAATTTTTATTTCATTATTCTTTTGTAGTGTATATAGCTAAATGAGAAAAGAGTTTGTCTCTTCTTTAGTTTTCGGCAGCAACCAAAAATAGTGTAACACGTGGATTGGTATTAGTGGAGTCCCGATCCTAATCAACCAATGCACCAATTTGAATAATTTGAATTTTTCAGAATTCAGTAGTAAGGAAAACATGTGGTGAAGATGTAAGTGGGTGGCTGTAGTGTGGAATATATGAAATCAAAGGAATAAATATTTATTGAAAATTGAGAGAGAAGACGCAGACAAAGTCTTTTGCAGAAGTATGCTGAGGTAGAGGTAATGCAGTAGAATGGAACAAGGGCCTGCAACTCTGTGAGAGATGAAGCATGGAGAGTAGATGATGAAGAAGGTAACCAAGACCTCCTTACATGGTGAAATAAGAATCTGAAATCCTAAGATGAGATTACAGGGCTCTGTTATTGGAATGCAATGGTTTGCTAGAAGTGCCAAAGATTCAGCCATTTCGGATATTATCAGGTTGATTACAGTACTCCAAAACTTGAAAATGGATTACATAAAACATTGTTGGTAGTGATGGATTACATAAACTTAGGGATGAAACAATGTGGGAGAATGAATCCATGTTTTCCCATAATACTACAGATCTGTAGTATTTTTTTTTATCTAGAATTAATTATCTTTAGAGTGAGTCATAGAATCTTATGCAGATAACATAAATGGTCATAGAATCTTATGCAGATAACATAAATGATTGTTGTACGAGGAAGGGTGTTAGAGACAATTAAGATTTAAACTACTAAAAATAGTCATAGATTTTGGGTTATAAATTTAATCTTTGTCATTATATTTATCTAAATGTTAGATATAATATAAATTTATTTGTTGCGGATAAAAAACAAGAGAAAGAAACACGCACATAGAGAGAGGAAGAGAGAATATACCCTTCCTTTCTCATTAATTTAAGCTAAACATAAATGACAAGATTAAATGGCAATGGTCTCACATGACCATTTAGAAAAATCATGTTATTTTCTTTTTTAATTTTAACTATTTAAATATATTCCAATAGTCTGTATAATTATGTTTTTCATTTTTTTGTATTTAAAAGAATATTCGTAAGTGGAAGGATTAATTAATAATTATTAGATTGTATAATAAATTATCAATATACACAAGTCTCGTAAGTTTTCATGAAATATATGGAACATTAATTAATGTGTGTTTTGTACATATTTTTTATTTTTTTTATCAACAACGAAAAATATGAATAAATGAGAATATTAGGGATACACCAAATGAAATATATGATCAGCATACTGGTGCATCACAGAGTTGGAGATTCAGATAGAAACCACTCAGACAAATCTTTCAAGGTGATACACAAATGTGATTAATTCTGGAGGTTTGGTGGTGTTGTATAAGGGTTGGAACACTCCTAAAGTGTTCTCTTTAATTTTATTTATTCTTTGATAATCTAAAAAAAAGGTGATAGACAAAAAAACACAACTTGTCTTAGACTGCATGAAGAGAAACACGACATAAACTGGAGGTAAACACAGCCTGATTCATCACCTCGTAGTCTTACTGATGCAACCATACACCAGAAGAGGAATGCATCCTAAAAAAAATAGAAATTGTACTCTTATTCGAATGTCATCATCTCAAAGAATATTTTAAGTAAATAATAGGATTAAGGCACCAATTAAAATAAGAAAAAAAAAGTTGTATATCTATACCCATGTTTTCATTTGTGCTAAGGTAAACACTTCCTTCTCTTCTTACCCTGGAAACACAACCTTACTTTTTTAGTTTCAAATTTCCCATACTATGACCAACCAAACACATTCCAAATCTTGTTGGTTGCATAATAAGTGCCTAATTTCAGTAATATTTCATTTTAAAATATAGGCAATTATGAGTATTAATTGCTAAAATAAATATAAAATAATCCATAATTTATGAATTTATACATTTTTACATATTTTATGATCTTTATTTGAATAAAAACATTTTATTCTCAAATTTGGTGTTAATTTCAAGTTTTTAGGGAAGAATGGAGATGACTGGGCTAAAGAAGAATAATATAAGCTAAGAGGAGAAAGTTGGAAGGTTCGTAACGCACAAGTGCACAAAAAGCCCAAATGCGCTATGCAAGAAGTCACTTAACCCTAGCAAATTAGGTTAAATAGGGAGCTTGGGGCACAATCCTAGTGTGCAAGATTGAGAGGAAAACACCATTGAGTGACTTGTAACCCAATTAGGAGAATAAAAGGTGCTAGAAGATGTGTGGCTAATTCTACCCTTTGGGATGGGATTGAGAGTAATATATTCGAATTCTTATATATTGAGGTGATACTTAAATATGATATAATATTTTGTTCTTAATTGATTATTGGTATTGTTGTATTATCTCTAACTCTTGATCTAGAATCTTAAATCTGACTGAAAAGTATATTTAAGGTTTTGACCTAAACAGCAATACTTAACTTATTTGAGTGTTAGAAATAAACTTGAAATGTTAATTATTAACGTCTGACCATGATTCTAAGTTGTTTTTATAAATATGTGAGAAATCAATATCTAGGAAACATTCTTAATAATTTTATATATGAGAAATCGATATGAATGAATTTTATACGGGCATCAATTTCAATCAAAGGACTTAATGTTAACATGCTAATCAAAATACATGAGAGTGAGAAAGATGAAAACTAATCCCTATTTTTTCAACTTGAAGCAACTAATTATTTGCCTATTTTCTTATTAATCATCGCCAACATAACCACTTTCAACACACTTTTTATTGTTTTGTTTTATATTTAGGGAGTATTGTACTTAATAATTCAATTATTCTTTGTGGGATTGATATTTGCATCAGAAACAAATTATTACTTCTAACAATGTGGTGTACTTGTTCTTGCACTACTAATTTCTACAATTTCAAATCGAGTAAAGTGGATGTCAAATAATATAACTAATTTTATATGATATAATAATATAAAATAAATAAATCTAAAGCATATAATATAATTAATTTTTTTACCATTCTTTAACATACATGAAAAATGAGTGAAATTAATTTTTTTTATCAATAATAAATTAATAAAATAAAAACAGAACAATTCAGAAGTGTTCCAACCCGTATAAAAACACTTACACTGAACTTAGACTATAAGTGTCCCCTGCCTCACAACAAACATGACCTGCAAAGGAAAGACCATTGAGCGATGGCATCAGAGTTATAAAGGCTCCCTTTCTTCCATCCACTTCATAGCACGTGGCTCCCACCGAGAGGTATAAGCATAGTCAGCTTCTCAGAGGCAAGGTGTATATGCATGAACCCCTTCACTACATACCAATGAGTGAAATTAATATTAATGCAAAAGATTGATTCTTCTAAAGCGAAAAGAAATTACTTTAAAGAATAAAATGCAATAATGATCATTATGAATAATATAATTAACTTTTATATTTGTTAAATATGTATTCCATTTTATCCCGATTTTAAATAATTGATTTTATAATCAAATTTATGAAATCAACTTTAATTTTTAAAAGGTATTTGTTCACTTTAAAGGAGAAATGTGTCCACAAATTAGTCGAATTTTTAAAAGTGTGAGATGTGAGGCACATGAATATGCAACAAAGCACCTTTATATCCACAATTTTGAGGTGGATCATCCATATGCTTTATTGGTCTCAACTTAGAGTTGTCCAAGCCACCTAATAAACTACTTAAAAATTTATATCAAATGGGTCTGATTTATTTTTTATGCAATAATTTTTTTGGCTTAATATGATTTTATGTTAGACCAACATGTTATTTTACTTTGGTTTAAATTATATTATTGATTTTTAATTTGAACTCAGGCATAATAAATTTATATATATATATATATATTACAAATATTATTTAAATATTTCAAAAATAATAATTATTTTATAGAATGGGTCAATTCATAAATTTATAGATAAAAGTTAAGTCTATTTAGATTACTAGCTAAAAATGACTTAATCTAATTTAGATTATAATGTTATTATATGTTGTGTTCTAGTATTCATATAATTTCTTGTAGTTTGTGCATTTTGAAGAGTTGAGCACCATGTGTACACTAGTAACTGGATTTTTGAGTGCACAAACAAAGGGTCTGCACCTAAAAAGGTAAGACAGATAATCAAATATTTGCCTTCTTACCTTGCCTTGACTGAATAACATTAATATCACATTTTTCTATAAGCATATAATTCTCCACCACGTTGTGTTCAATTGGAAAGAAATTTTAAACATGTTAGTTTCCAATAATTTTAAGATGATAGTTACTTTTTTATAAAATATTTACTTTAAGGAATTACTTTCTTTATCTACCAAAGGAAGTATTAAGGAAGTAGACACTTAATTTTTTTTAATTATTATTATTATTATTATTATTATTATTATTATTCTAAAAAAGTTTTACTAATTTGAATATAAGATAATGTTGTATAGATAAATCTTGATTTGGTAGATTGAATTCGATTTTAAGAAGTCCAATAACTCATAAAAGTGACTTTGTCCAAAAATATTTACCACCCTATTATAAGAATATGGTTTTTAATTAAAATATTGGTATAATTATTTATTATCATAACTCGTTACTAATATCATTATCAAAATTGTTTTATATAACTTATTTCATACTCATACTTAAATTAATACCGCAACCTTAATCAAATACATGGAATTCTAACATTTTTTTAAAATATTAACTTTTTTTATCAACAAAATATAATATATAAATATCAAAATATTCCAATTCTTATATAAGAAAACAAATTATATATAAAGTTTATCCATAGGGACCTTCTTGCTGAGTCTCTCTATCCAGAATTTCCTCCCTCGAGATTCAAAAATTTGATTTGGCATAATTTAAGAGAGTTCAAATTCAACAATTATATAAAATAAAAAAATACATCAATTTATCAAATCAACAAATATTACAAAATATCAATTTGAACAGGTTGTGATCACATTTTGGCTGCAAGAGTGCTAGATCAATGGTCAACAATTGAGCGAAGTGCCAGATCAACGGTCAACATGAACATAGTTCCATCTCTCCCAAACTAAATTTTAGATTTGTCAGCACTATAAATAAATCACTAAATAAAAATTAAATTTAAAAATTAAAAATAATTAATCATTATATTAATAAATTTAAATATTTTAAAAAATTATTGATATCTAAAATAATTTATATTATTAATAAAAATTTATAAAGTAATTTTTAAATTAATATCAAACGATTAATTACATAAAAATATATAAGCAATTTTTTTATTTTTATTTAAATAACTTAATTTAATTGAAGAAGGGAAAAGAACAAAATAATAATAGTAGTTATATTGATTCTATAATATATTTTTTCTCAATATAGTCGTGGACCATTGTCATTCCATTTCATACAAGAGGAATTTAAGACATATAGGTAGGTGATAAACATAAGAGAATATATAGAGAGAGGAAGAGAAATCAGGGTGTACAAATCTTTTACAAAAGAAACCAAAATAAATAATCAATAACTATGTTATATTGTTTTATGAGCCAATCAAACCAACCCCAATGATATAGTGTATTGGGTTAGATTCGAATAACAGATATTTAAATGATAAAAAATGTTTTATAATTCAAAAATATTAATATGTATATTATATGTATTTGAATTAAATAATGCATTCGAAAAATACCAAAACTTACATTAAAAAATAAACGTGAAAAGAGGTAAATATATTTTTATTGGACATTCAAAACTTTAATTCGTAAATTATGAACTTGATTTAGGATTTAAATAATGAATTTCATTTCTATTGTGGTTACAATTTAATGCTTTGCAAGAAGTCAAATAAGTTGTTATAAACAAATAAAATTCATTAAAAGACAAATAGCTTGAATCTAATTTAACAAAATAATATTACGTATTTCCTTTCTCTATTTTTCTCTCCTCTTTTTCAATGGCAAAACGTATTTTTTAGTAAGGTTCGCATACCACATCAATTGTCAAGTAACAACATAACTTTCTTCTTCTCTAACTTTTCAAATAGCTTTGGGCAATATGATATGATCAAGATCTTTCAAAGGTGGGCTAAGGTAAAAGAAGTGTTCATTTCCCGTAGGCTAAATACATGGGGGTGAAGATTTGGGTTTGTGAGATTTTTTGAGGTGGCAAATGTGGGCCGACTGGAGAAGAAATTAGATCCAATTAATATTGGCAACATGAAGTTGAATGTTAATCTTCCAAGATATAGAAGAGCAGAATTTGGTTCAAACATGGAAGAAAGAAAAAAACATGGAAAAGGGATAAAGGAGAGAAAATATAAGGAGGTTTGTAAGGAGAAGAAAAAGAAAGGGAAACATTCCTTTGTTGACGTTGTAATAGGTTCCTCACAAGATTAATGGAAAGGCCCTATCATTGAAACTCATAAACAAGTTTTACCTTGGATGGAGAACAACATGATTGGCCAAATGACAAGAGATATGGATTACAACCAAGTGTGTGAGGAATTTATTAACGGGGGATGAATATGATCAAAGTTAGGTATATGGGAGACAACTTGGTTCTTTTAACCTCAAGAGAAGGTGAACAAATGGAGGATTTAGTTCAACTCAATAAAGAATGGTTTGAAAGTGTGTTTGGTGTTATTGATCCATGGTCAGAATCATATCTAGCAAGACACAAAATCGTTTGGGTTAGATGCTACGATCTCCCTCTGTCTCGGTGGAATAAGGACTGCTTTTCAAAAGTGGTAGGAAAAGTGGCATCACTAGTCACCATTGACAAATCCATGGAGTGGGAAGTTTTGGAGTATGCAAGGTTGGCTAAGGGCATGAGGATCAATGGCCAGATTCACAACATTAGCATTGAAGAGGAAGATCCTAGAGGTAATGGAGGTCAATTTAATTTCCCATATAATCATTATGTAACATCTGATAGTGTCTCCTCTTCAGATTCATTCGTTGAGGAAACACTGTTTTCTGAGGAATGTTTAAATCTCGAAGACTTATAAGAGGCTAGGGAAGAAATTGGTTCAGAAGGTGTTGGTTCTGACGACGGGAAAAGGCACCTTGACAAGGCGTCGAAGGAAGGCAGTGCCCAATCCAAGTCATCTTGGACTCCGTTTTTGGAGTCTGCAACGAAAGGAACGAGTAGGTAGGAGAACGTTGCTAATTCTATCACGAATATGGCAATGAGTGGGAAGAGGTTGCAACCTGCAGACATAACAACTAGTTCTGCCTACTCTGATGCAAAAGCAACCCAAGTGTTGGCTAACCTAGTTTAGGCAGTGGAGGCAGTAAAAATTTTGCAACTCTGGCCCATTAAGGATGCGACCCAAGTAAAATATGTTGTAGACTAACCTAGTGTAGATGGCTTTGGGGCTCAAAAGATAGGGAAAAACATGCCAGAAACTGTGAATAGGGAAAGTCAAGGCAAAAATGTTTCGTAGGTGAATAATGTGTCGGGAGTTGGGGAAGCAATGGTGAAGGGCCTGACCAAATCTCGCTGAATTCCTTGAGAAAGCCAAAACCGTCTGCCGCCGTTCAGCTCTCTATCAACAAAAGTGTGTCAATCGTTTTTTAAGGAAGAGGTCCAAACGCTACCATGCTTCTATCATCGTTTTATGAAGACCATGGAATCGAGAAGGGAAATCTTTTCTTAACTCCTCTAAGAGGGCAGCGACGAAATGGGTTTTGGGAAAGGGGGGAATCAAGCGTGCAACCCCCTCGGTGGGAGAAATCCCCAGGGATGACAGATTCCCTACAAGCTAGCATTGCTCCCAAGTTAGCTTTAAATTCAATAAGCCTTTCAATTTTTGATGGTGATATTGTCAATTGCAATAGAAGATTTTGGAATTTTGTAAACATAGTGGAACCTATTAAATTATGGGAGTTAGGCAAGCATATTGGAATAACATGTTGTGGGGACGAGGAATAGGTAATTAAAGAGTTAGAGCGAATGGAAGAGAAAAATTTAGTGATTATGGTAAGGACTGAGGAGGTCAACAAAACTAATTTTATATGATAATTATACGTATGAACATCATAGGGTTAGGAGGAGGCACTAAAACGAGATATTTGAGACAAATTATTTCTAAAGAGGGAGTAGGAATTATTTGCATACAAGAAACAAAAACAATAGCAATGGCGGATGCACGATTCTTCTCTATGTGGGGGGACAGTAATATAGGATGGTTGCATAATGATGGAGTAAATGGGGCTGGGAGTCTGTTAACTATGTGGCATAAAGATGTCTTCAGTTGCTCTAATCATGTAGGAAATGTTTCATTGTGACTCTTGGGCAACATCTAAAAACTCAAATGTGTATGTGACATGCAATAATTCTGATAGGAATGCATTGTGGGAGGAACTAACAAATGTTAAACTGGTACATCAGAATTTCCTATGGTGCTTCATTGGGGACTTTAATGTTGTTAGGAGAGTAAATGAAAGGAAGGGAACTGGTATAAGGGGTAGACAAACGATAGAAATTCAACGGTTTAATAGCTTCATTGAAAATAACCTTTTGATGGATACACCTATTGTTGGAGGAAATATACATGGTATAAATCAAATGGTTCAACAAAGAGTATATTAGGTAGAGTATTAGTATCTAAAGAATGGTTCCAGAAATGGCCAATGTGTAAACAATACATCCAACCTATGGAGGTTTCAGACCATTGTGCCGTTGTGATAAAATCGGTGGTAGGGACTGGGAACCAAGACCCTTTAGGTCTATTGATGTGTGGCATTTGGAGAGTGGTTTTAAGGAGCTAGTGGAATACTTACATAGTGCGAGGAGATGGAATAACAACATTCAAAGATAAATTAAAAATCTGAAGGTTCATCTTAAAGTTTGGAATCGTGAAGTGTTTGGGAATTTGGAAGTTTCTAAGAGGAAAATAATAAAGGAAATAGAGGTTCTTGATAACCAAGGTGATAATAGTGAGCTAGAGGCGAGCTCTAAACTAAAGAGGATGGAACTTGTTAGTCTTCTAAAGGTAATAAATAATAAGATCGTCTCTCTTTTATGTTAAAAGGCGAGGTCAAATTGGTTAAAGCACGCAGACTCCAACTCAAAGTTTTATTAGTCTACAATTAAATGGAGAAAACTTAGGAATGAAGTCAAAGGTGTTGAAGTAGGGGGACAATGAATTAAGTGTTGGGTTTAATAGTGCCAAAGTTCAAGAGGGGGGGTGAATTGACCTTTTAAAACTTTCTCGCAGAAACAGTGTTTAACACAGTTCTACAGAAAATAAATCGATTTATGTGAAAATGAACAGATTTATTTCAGCACTGTTTTTGTTTGAAACGCTTTTAGTTCAGCAAGGTTAATCACAAGATTATGCAGTGAGAATTTCCAGCAGCACACACACAAATATCAGATTTGAAAAACAGTGAAACACAAAACAGCAAGCTTCAATTTCAAGCAAGTAATTAAGGTTCAATTGATAGCATGCTAATTAATTAAGTGACCTTTGCAAACAAGCTGTTCCAGTGACTTTTAACAGACTATGAGTGTTCTTCTTGATGTCAAGCAATTTTCTAGAAATTAAGAACAATGAATCACAGAACAGCAAGCTTCAACTTTAAGCAATTTGTTTAAGGTTCAATTAATAGCATTTACAGTTTCTTGAGCAGCTTATCACAGTCAATCTGTTCCAATGGTTTTTAGCAGATTATATATGTTCTTATCAGATTCAAACACCTTTTTCAGAAATCAAGAACAGTATGCACAGTGTCCAGAAAGAACAGATTTATTTTCAATTGAACAGATTTATTTCTTTGCTGTTTTATCAATTATGCAGAAACGAAATTGCAGAGAGAGAGAGAGAATGAACACAAGCAATTATACTG
>Ga0123341_1006376_pt1 | contig 10671 bp, 9 predicted proteins | sample Turbeapinknodule_FD_89959 | JGI IMG/M metagenome (GOLD analysis project Ga0123341, IMG submission 89959) | Root nodule microbial communities of legume samples collected from Mexico - Turtle bean Mexico pink nodule | ecosystem: Host-associated > Plants > Roots > Nodule | place: Mexico: Nepantla...
TAGTAAATAAAATATTAAAAAACAGTATAAATAATCTAATGTTTTATAAACTATTTTATTTAATAAAATTAAAGTTTATATTTTCTGAAATGTTTTATAACAAAAATATGTTATCTGTGTACAAAATTCGAAAATTTCAAAAGAAATAATTGAATTATTTCAAATTAGATAAATTTAAATTCCACTAAAAAAAGTAATCATTTAAAATTTTGAATATTATCAAATTTATGAGCTTTTTCTTCAAATTTTCTTCTGAATTCGATTTTGTTTATGGTGTTGTCAACTTAACTAATATTAACATATTAATGTACTGTTAAAGATGACTACTTCTCATTGAAACCGGAAAATTTATGTTTTGAATGATATTAAATTAGATTTTTTAACAACATTTGGGTGGATTATTTTTTGTTGATGTTTGCAACACTTATTTACTATCATCAACGCTGTTATTATTTTTTTAATACTAACTCTGAGAAATTTAAGTCAACATTAACTAGACTTGTTTCTTTATAACCTAATTGAAAAAGAAATCAATCAACATTAATTTAAAAGGTAGAAAAAAACCTTCAACCAACAATGTTAGAAATATAATTTTAATGAATATTAATCTAAATAATTATAATTCGACATAAAAAAAAATCTCAATTGTCAGAAAAAAAATCGTCATATTAATTGAAAAAAAATATATTCACGAGTTTTAACCCAAAAAAGTAATATAAACCAAATTAATTAAAACAAATATCAATACTTTAACAATTGCTTGATATTTAATATTAATGAAAATACTTTATCTATAAATTGTAAGGATCGAGAAAAATAGTTTTAGAATATAAGTGGTATAACTAATCTGAAATCTGAATATTTTATTATTAAATTTAAAAGAGCATATAAATAGAAATTCCAAGTTTTATTTTAAAAGAATTATCATCTCTCTAAAAACTCCATTTTTTTTTTCTCTGCTTTCTATCTAAGATTCTAACCTCCTTGCGTATCAATTTGACGATCAGAGTTTGCCATTGGACTTCTGGCAATGAACTCTACAAGATTGTCTGATCAAAATCTCATATAGAGTAAGTTCATTCTTGGCTCCTTATTCTTTGAGTTAATTTTGATTTGGTTAGGTTTGTCTTTAGTTTAAGCTTGCATGTGATGCTTTTATCTTCAAAAATAGTCTCTGTTAGCTCATGGTCCTAGTGATATAGTATAGTTAGATTTTTTTAACAGGACTCTGTGGTGCAGGTTAGGCTACCCTTGAGCTTCTGGTAGTTTGGAGCTCTTAGGGAGCATCTGCTCAAGTTCAGGTAAAGGAAGCTAGTTTTAAATTTTCAATAGAACCTTAGACTAGAAGATATGAAAATATGGGGGTGACGTGGTCATCAATCTCAAAATTTTTCTTGCAGGATTGTCTCTTTTAAGAGTAAAGTAATATATTAATGAAATGGTTGATTTTAAATATATAGTGATTTTTAAGGTGAATAAGTTGATGAAAGTGTTGTGATTGAGAATTGAAAGTGGTTGAATGATAATATAAATGAGTTGAATTGTATTTGTATAGTTTGTTAAATTACTTAAAATATGATGTTTGATGAGAATTTGTTGTTTGACTTTGGATGATGTTTGATTTAGAAAGCATACATGAGTAAGAATTGCCATTTTTTTAATGTGTAGATTATTAAAATTATGAGTTGAATGATAATTGATTTAGGAATATAATAAGATTATGCAGATTTCTATGCATATCTCGCTCAGACAAACTAATTCTCACTTAAGCAATAATAGAATGGAAAGATAGGGTGCTCTCGGGTCCATTTTCGCCCAAACGAGAAGGAATCTCGCTCAGGCGAAAATGGGATAAATTTTGGGGTTGTTCTCGGATTTACTCTCGCTCAAGCGAGACGATTTTCGCTCAAGCTAGACACTTTGTAAAAAAAGTAATTATTTTTGCTTTTGAAAGCCTAGTTCATTATTGCTTATTGTTTTTTCAGTGAAAATTCTAAATTTTATTTAAAAATATGACTAAAAAAGCTTAACTATATGTTTAAGTGAATTTTGAGATATGTTTGGATTGTTTAGAAAAGTTTAAAATATGATGTGGTTGAATGGTGTATTGATGTGTTACACGAGATATGGAATGATGTGAAAGTATAATCAAGACATAGTTTCAGGAAAGAAAATACCGTGTTAAGATTTCTTAGGATGTGCATTAACTAGGAATTTGTTTAGAATGAGATATCCTGACTTTTCTGAGATAATGGAATCATATAGATGAAGTTATTCATGTGGTGAGAGTCGAAGAAGGTTCATATGAATGGGTAAGTTGTTTGAAAGATAACTAACTGGACTTGTTATATGAGTCAACCCTGTCATACTAGGAGATAGGTGATATTGAGATTATTTATGCACATAGCTGTGTGGACTTCACAGGGAGATAGTATGACAGGTGCAAATCTCTAAGTCTAAGTTAATGCATAAGTCTTTCGGAAGTAGAGTCAAATGTCTGTGTGTTGTGAGTCAATAAAATTTTGACATGAGAAAGATGAACTGTGAATTTTGATAGACACTTGATGGTTATATGCTTATGTGGAAATGCATGAGAATTGATGACTTTATGTGAATATTTAAAGTTATATTTATATTATAAGTTTTAAAAATAGCTAGTTTACCATTTGCTTTGTTTTGTGGTTATTTTTTTTAATATGTGATGATCGTGTATTTACATGAGTGCAAATGATGTTACAAGTGATAGAGTTCCTCAGTGAGAAGTTGGATGATGAAAATGTTTTTTTTTAATATTTATTTTAATTTTATGTAAATATTTAAAGTCTTATGAAGATGGATATATTTTGAAACACTATATGAAATAGTTGTAAACATATTTATATTATGTTTATATATTTATTTTATTTTGATATTTCATGATGTACCGGGACGACCGAGTCACCTATGATGAGTCGACCAGGAACTTGATCATTCAACCAATCAACCACGATAAGAAGGTCACATGACGACATATGACCGACCGATCCATGGTGACGAGCCATAGGTTGACCAAGTCAGCAGGGTTAATCCATAGTTAAGGGCTGTTTAGCACAACCCTAAACATGAACCAAGCTCCTAATACGACCCATCAACAAAGGCCCATTAAGGTAATATAATAACACACATTCCAAGGAGAAAGGTACGTCATTATCTACAGTACTTTGATATCCCAGTGCTGACACCCTGACTGACTTGAGCGTTGGAGTGCCTTCTGCAGGTACCACTCCCGCCTGTGGAGCCAGACGACCGAGAGGAGGAAGGAGAAACAGGAAGCTTGGAGCGTCAGTGACTGACCGAAGGTAGAGCCATAAGGACTCGTTCTCTAGGCCCCAGACCCGTTCGAGAACAATTGGTGCCCACCGTGGGGCCGAGAGAAGATAGCGAGAAGAAGCAACAGTAGATGGTATCAACTCGAAGTATGACAAGTGAGAGGATTTCAGAGGCGGATCAAACGACAATGCTAATGGCACTCCAGAAAGAGCTGGCCGAGATGAAGAAGACGCATGAAGAAGCCACAAAGATGAATGAAGAAGAGATCAATAACCTCCGAAAGGAGAACCAGGAGATGAAAAAGTTGATGGAGGGAGGATCGTCCCTAGCTCCGACCAACTAGGTCGATAGGTCTTTTTCCACCTCTGCCGGCCCTCAAACCGAGAGAGAGCCGAAGAACAAGAACCTCACTTTGGAGATGGATGGTGAATCCAACAAATCGTTGAATACGACCAGTACTGCAGTTATCGACCGTCGTCACCTTTTCACTTACTTCGTCACAGAGGCTTCTCTGCCGGACAAGTGGAAGGGGTTTAATAGGGATTGTTATGATGGAACGATCGATCCTGATAAACACATGGATACGTACACCACTAATATGAGTCTGTATACGATCGATGACACAATCTTATGCCAAGTCTTTCCAACTTCTTTGAAGGGAGGAGCTTTGAGCTGGTTCACGAAGCTCCCTCCCAACTCCATTGACAGTTTTGAGACGCTGGTAGCCAAATTCGACGTCCAATTCGCTACCAGTCGACCTCACCACTTAACATCCATCGCCCTGGTTAGCATTCGCCAGGAGAAGGGGGAATCCCTGAGGAAGTTCATCGACCGGTTCGGGAAGGTCGCTATGAGTATTCGGAACCTCAGTCCTGAGGTGGCGATACATCATATGCCGACGATCCTCAGACCGGGCCCTTTCACGGACAACTTGTGTATGCAGCCTGCAACAAGCTTGGATGAACTTAGGCGCCAAGCCGCCAAGTTCATGCAGTTGGAAGAGTTGCGTGAATTCCGCAACCAGGCTCGGGCAGAGGCGAGCGGTGAGAAGAAGGACGAGAAGGATTCTGTAGGAAGCCCTGAGCGCGGAGCAGATACCGCCATCCAGAAGGGCTTTAAGTCCTGATGGTGCCGACCATAGCAAGAAGTGTCGGTATCATCAGAATACCACCGATCATTTGATCGAGGAATGCCAAGCCTTGAAGGACAAAATAGAATAGCTGATCTAGGTTGGGCATTTGCACCGCTTTGTACATGGTGGTCGCGCCACCTTCCCCGTGCAAAGAAGAAGCACCAAGGGAGAGAGATCGCACCCCTCCAGGATCGAGGAAGGACGATCGACGCTGAGAGCGCCGCAGGAGGAGGGACGAACCTCCCAGGGATGACTAGAGAAGAGGTTGCGAGGTTATAAACACCATCGTCGATGGGTTCGTCGGGGGTGGAAGCTCGAACAGTGCGCGAAAGAAGCACCTACGCGCTGTTCACCAGGTGAATTCAATGGTCGTTCGGCCAAGGATGCCACACATAACGTTCACAGACGAGGACTTCAAGGGCGTCGACCCATCGCAAGACGAACCGATGGTGATATCGGTCGACATCGATAACTTCACCATCATGAAGACCTTGGTTGATCAAGGTAGCTCGGTGGACATCCTTTATTGGAAAACCTTCAAAACTATGAGGATTCCAATAAAAGAGATGACACCCTATGACGACCATGTGGTCGGTTTCTCGGGCGAACGAGTAGGCACGAAGGGGTACATTGAGTTGTACACGGCCTTCAGCCTAAACAAGGCGAATAAAACTTTGAAGATCAGGTATTTGGTTATTGATGCCAATATCTCTTATAACATCCTATTAGGGCGGTCGTCCCTCAACAAGCTCGGGGCGATCGTCTCCACCCCGCACCTTGCAATGAAGTTCCCCTCCTTGTCGACATTTTGACCATTCACGTGGATCAGAAGATAGCAAAGGAATGTTATGCATAAAGCCTACGAGTGGAACCCACTCGGCAGAAGGTCACCGACAACCATTCACCCAGGAGTAAGATGCTTGGACGAGGAAGGTCCCCTCGAAGGCATGTGCAACCGGCTGAACATGCGGTCGCCATGATCGACCTGGACCCGCGAGAGGTCGAACCAAAACTTGAAGCAAAGGACGAGCTGCGCCACATCCCCCTCATTGATGAAGAAAGGTATACGAGCATCGACACGACCATGGTGGCCGCTGACGCTGAACTCATACACCAGGCTTTGAAGAAAAACGTTGACCTCTTCGCCTGGACGACCGCTGAAGTGCTAAGGGTTAACCCTGAGGTCATCACCCATAGACTATTGGTCTACAAGGAGGCACGCCTAGTTGCACAAAAGAAGAGGAATCACGGTGAAGAGAAAAGGCTCGCGGCTAGGGCAGAGGCCGACAAGCTCCTAAAGGCAGGGTTCATTCGAGAGACCCAATACACAACCTGGTTGGCCAACGTGGTCATGGTTACCAAGTCCAACGACAAGTGGCGGATGTGCGTGGACTACAAGGACCTAAACTAGGCGTGCCCAAAAGATTCATACCCTCTGCCTAACATCGATCGACTCGTTGACGGAGCGATTGGGCACAAAGTATTGAGCTTCCTGGACGCTTATTCTGGCTACAACCAGATAAGCATGTACCCCAGTGACAAAGAGAAAACAACCTTCACGATCGACGGTGCAAACTACTTCTATGAGGTAATGTCGTTCGTTCTGAAGAATGCGTGGGCGACCTACCAGCGCTTGATGAACAAAATCTTCAAAGGAATGATCGGTCGAAGCATAGAGGTTTACGTGGACAACATTGTGGTCAAGTATGACTCGTGCAACCAACACATCAAGGACCTATAAGAAGTCTTCGACGCTTTGAGAAGGACCAACATGCGCCTCAACCACGAAAAGTGCGCGTTTGGGGTTGAGGGGGGCAAGTTCCTGGGCTTCATGCTAACCCATAGAGGGATCGAGGCCAACCCTGATAAGTGTAAAGCCATCACCGAGATGAGAAGCCCACAAAATCTGAAGGAAATACAACAGTTGCTCGGTCGGTTGACAGCGTTGTCTAGGTTCGTCCCTCACCTTGCCGAACGAATGAGACCTACGGCGCAAATGCTTCGCAAAACTGCAAAGTTCAGCTAGAATGAGGCATGCAAAAACATCTTCACCTAGCTCAAATTGTCATCACCGACCGTCATCCAGAAGCCAAGGCAGGATCTACCGATCATAGTGTACCTGGCAGTATCTGAAGAGGCGGTCAACGCCGCCTTGGTATAAGAAATTGTTAAAGAGGAGCGCCTAGTGTACTTCGTCAGCCGCATGCTCCATGTTGTCGAGACAAGGTACCAGATGATAGAAAAAGTTGCACTAGCTCTAGTGTTGACAGCAAAAAGGATGCGGTCGTACTTTCAAAACCACACCATTACGGTAAAAACCAACTACCCTATATATAAAATATTGTCTAAACCCGATCTTGCATGGCGAATGATAGGGTGGTTGGTCGAGTTATCAGAATTTGACATCAAGTACGAGCCAAGAGGTGCCATCAAATCTCAATGCCTGGCGGACTTCTCGACAGAGCTAGCACCGCAACCTGACGTCCCCACCACATGGACGCTTTACGTCAATGAGTCGTCGAACAAAACCTCGTGCGGTGCAGGAGTCGTCCTGGAGGGACTAGGAGATCTGTTGGTTGAACAAGCATTGCAGTTTTCCTTTAAGGCAACAAACAATCAAGCCGAATATGAAGCCATCCTGGCCGGCCTCAATTTAGCTCATGATCTCGGGGCGCGCGAGGTTGTGTGCAGGAGCGACTCACAACTGGTCATCGGCCAGATCATAGGTGAATTCGAGGTTAAGGAGCCTCTCCTCCAACATTACTACCCCACAGTCAACAACTCGGTCGCCAAGTTCGATAAGGTCACCATCAAACACATACCCCGACAAGACAATGAACGAACGGATGCACTGTATTGTCTTGCGTCCTCAAAAAAGCAAAGCCATCACCACTCGGTCATTCAAATCCGTTTGAAGCAGCCAAGCGTGGGGGAGGCCGAATGCCTGGCCATCACCGAAGTTGACACTTGGATGAGCCTAATCATCCAATACCTAGAGCATGGAACGTGCAAACCAGGCGATGAAAATGCCATCAGATTGCAGTGCGCCCGATACACCATGATCGACCAGGATTTATACTGAAGGGGATACTCAACGCCACTCCTGAAGTGTCTTACCAAGGAACAAGCACAATATGTGTTGCAAGAAATCCATGACGGAGCATGCGGTAATCATCCAGGGGCGAGAACCATGGCAGCCAAGGTCATCCGCGCGGGGTATTACTGGCGACCGTTCAAGGCGACTGTACGAACTATGTGAAGAAGTGTTTGAAATGCCAAGAGTTCGGCCCGTTACACCATTCAAAACTAGAAGAACTCCACAACATGCCATCACCCTAACCGTTTGCCGTATGGGGAATGGACATCATTGACCCTTTCTCACCTGGCAAAGGACAGACGAAGCATCTACTAGTCGCGGTAGATTACTTTACAAAATGGATAGTGGTCGAACCCCTAACGTCCATATCGGCCAAAAACGTCCAAAGTTTCGTATGGAAAAACATTATGTGTAGATTCGGGCTGCCAAACATGATTGTGTCAGATAATGGACGGCAGTTCATTGACCGAGGACTCCAAACTTTCTACGAGGACCTTGGCATCAAGTCCGTGACCAGCTCGGTCAAACACCCCCAAACAAATGGTCAAGCAGAGGCGGCCAACAAGGTTCTCTTGAATGAATTGAAGAAGAGACTCAGAACAACAAAGGGGAGGTGGATCGAGGAACTACCTGAGGTCCCGTGGGCATACTGATGCACTCCTCAGACTACAACACAAGAAACGCCGTACAACCTCACATACGACACTGAGGCCATGATCCTTGTAGAAGTAGGCGAACTGTCCATCAGGCGACAACTTTTTGACCTATCCCTCAATCAAGAAAGCCTGGCAGTCCGGCTCGACCTCATCAATGAATTTCGTGACAAGAGTAAAATTCGCGAAGCTGCATGCAAGCTTAAGGCAACAAGAAGATACAACACGAAGGTTCGGCCAAGAAGCTTCTACAAAGGTGACCTCGTTTGGAGGATGCGAAGCAACGCCAGGAAGTCGGACGACAAATTCTCATCAAACTGGGAAGGACCGTTTAGGATTCGAGAAGTAGGAGAAGGGGGAGCATACCACTTAGAATGGTTATCAGGAAAAATTGTACTAAGGACGTGGAATGCCACACACCTCAAGTTTTTATTTCAGTTGAACGATGAATAAAATTTACGCACTTTTTCCTCGCCCGACAACACCATCGGTCGGAGAGATTTTAACGAGGCGTACCCTTCAAATAATGTGCAAGCTATAAATTCCACCACGAGTGTCAGCGAGGATGAAACCTTAACTAGTATACCCTCTTGACACTTCCCACATGGCTCGGCCAGGATGAAGCCTTAACTAGCATACCCTCCCGAGACCCAAACGCAGGTGTTGGCTAGGACGAAGCCTTAAACGACATACCCTCCCAATACTCCATCCACGGTTCGCCCAGGACGTAGCTTTAATCGGCATACCCTCCTGAGACCCAAACGCAAGTGTTGGCCAGGATGAAACCTCAAACGGTATACCCTCCCAACACTTCACCCACTGTTTAGCCAGGATGTAGCCTTAACCGGCATTCCCTCCCGATACCCGTTCGAGTGTATCGGTCCACCCCGATATCACTAACCACAATCGAATGAGATATCACCCGAACGAGTAATTTAACTTGTGTAAATAAATGTTTTCCATCTTGATTATGCTTCAGAGGTCAACCGCCACTATAGCTCAATTCGTTAAACAAATAACTTTTTTTTTTAAATGACCAAGGACATTAACTCACGCCAATTGGGTTCATCACATTAGTTGCTTTTAACTCACACCCACATCGACCGAAAGAAAAGACTTGTACAAATTATTGAAAACGAAAACGAACGATTCTATTCATCAATAAAAGGTGGAGGCCACACCTCGACCTCAAGGGAACAAAATGAACGAAAGAAAAAAAAACCTAAAAGCTTAGGCTTTGGTCTTAAACATGCTCGTTCGGGTCAGGCCGGTCGATGCTTTGCAAATTCTGAACCTCGTCCGCAGGGACCAGTCGACCGTTAAAGACCTCTATCTCTTGGTCAAATTGACCAGAGGGTGGAGGCCCACCATACAACACCCCAGCCTGTCGAACGGCCAGGTCGAAGCTTTGAGTGATTAAGACCATGGTATCCTCCATGGTCTTCAGCACCTTAGCCTCCGTCGCCTCTTTCCCTTGCCGCAGAGAGACAATCTCCCCTTCCATTGATGCTCCCTTGCGTTCGGCCTCCTCCAGGGCCTTCTTCAGTCGGGCGTTATCAGCTGCCCTTTTAGCGTTCGACATCTCCAATTTGGCCACCCTGGTTGCACCAAGCTCGAACTCAACAGCTTGTGCACACAACTTCTTCTCATAAGTTGTGTTGGCCTCAACGGAGGTTGCTGGACGCCTCCTGAAGTTGATGCTCAAGGCACGACAGCTCCTCAACGCACCGCCTGTGAGCCTCTGCTCCCCGGCGGGTTAGTATCAGGCCCCGACACATCATCTCGACGCTGTCGTCGAGTAGATAGTTGATAAGTGTCCAATTTCAGTAATATTTCATATTAAAATATAGGCACTTATGAAGATTTATTGCTAATTTACATATAAAATTATCCCTAATTTATGAATTTATACCTTTTTACATTTTTACGAGATTTATTTGAATAAAAGCATTTTATTCCCAAATTTGGTGTTAATTGCAGATTTCTAGGGAAGATTGAAGATTTGTAATAAAGGAGAATAATTTGAGCTAAAAAGATAAAGACAGAAGGTCCCATAATGGAAAAAGATACAAAGAAAGATTGGGCCTTTTTTTAGTTTTATCATTTAGCCCATTAGCGCGACACAAGAAACAACGTAACCCTAGAAAACTAGGATAAATAGAGGGCTAGAGGCTCAACCCTAGGTGTGCTAGATTGAGAGGAAAACACCATAGAGTGAATTGTAACCCAATTGGGAGAATGAAAGGTGATAGAAGTATGCGTGGCTAATTCTACCCTTTGGGATTGGAAGTAATCTGCTCAAACTCTTATGTATTAAGGTGATATCTTATATATTAATATTCAGTTATTGGTTGATTATTGGTATTGTTGTTTTACTTTTAACTTTCCGTGACAAATTGAGAATCTTAAATATGACCGGGAGGTATTTTTAGGGTTCGGACCTAAACAACAATACTTAACATATTTGAGTGCTAGGAATA
>Ga0123341_1006379_pt1 | contig 10670 bp, 5 predicted proteins | sample Turbeapinknodule_FD_89959 | JGI IMG/M metagenome (GOLD analysis project Ga0123341, IMG submission 89959) | Root nodule microbial communities of legume samples collected from Mexico - Turtle bean Mexico pink nodule | ecosystem: Host-associated > Plants > Roots > Nodule | place: Mexico: Nepantla...
GTATAAAGTATTACATACAAAATATTTTTAATAATTGTAATAATAATAATATTGATATTAATATTAATGATAATATTAATAATAATAATAATATTTATATTATGAATAATAATAATAATAATAGTAATAATAATAAGTATAATAAAAATCATAATATGATAAATGAATTTTTCTGATGTAATGATTAAAACTTATTTGGTTATTCAAGGGACTTGGTTTTGAGTCCCACCCAATGGTGGAAGTGAAAGCATAAAGGTAGTCATGCCACTTGGAGGAGGAATCCAAGATAAGTGAGATTAAGACATGTTGTGGATCTAGAAAGGGTCACACTTTACCCATTTAAGCATGTGTTTAATGTGGGAAGTGTGACTATATAACGGCACATGTGAGGCACTTCTAGAAGCTAGGGTTTCGTTATGGGCCATGTACAAGCTCAATTTTAATACTTTTTAATGTGTTACTTGTGTAATACTCATGAAATTTCTATTCATCATCTTTTCTTTATATGCTCTATTGCTACTCACATATGGTTTTAGATTCAACAAGTCTTTCCGAGGGTGATTTTTTCTTCCCCGTATGATTTCATTATTTTCTTTAAGTCTTTTGAGAGTCATTTAATTAAGATGATTAGATTGGTTGTCTTCACTTTCTCGGTATGAATGATTTGGAGGATGAGATATCACATTAAATTTTAAGAAAATATCAGTATGCACTACAAGAAAATCATCAAATTACAATTCATTTTAGAGACCAAAATAATTAGTTACTATTAGACTAAATTAGAGACCATTTTAGAGACTAAAGAAATTATTGGTATCTAAATTAGTTTCTATTATCAATAAAAATTTATAAAATAGTTTTTAAATTGGTATCTAATCATTAGCTACCAAGGTTTTAACTACTAATATTCTAGATTCTAAATTAGTCTCTAAAAGACTAATTTATACCAATTTAAAATCTAAAATATTAGTAGCTAAACCTTGGTAGCTAATTTAGTTATAAATTAAAAAAATATTTTATAATTTTTTATTAATAATAGAAACTACTTTATCTATAAATAACTTTTTAGTCTCCAAAATAATATCTAATTTAATTAATATAATGACTCATTATTTTTGTCTCTAAATTTGGTTATTATTTAATGAATTTATTGTAGTGATGTGGTCCGCAATTGACTCCATAAATTAACTTATATCCAACATTACATGAGTTTTATTAAAAAAAAACTACATTCTCTAAGTTAAAACTAATCAAATTATCAAGATGGCCATAAAAAACGAAGAAACAAAACATGGATTGTATAATACCATCACTCTCATACACATGTAAAGGAATAAAATACATCTCTCCTCATGCATTTATGAACACTTCAAAACGGAAAGAAATGAGAGTTAAAGACCCAACAAATATCTTCAAAACAAGATATATAGTGAATACTCGAAGATGAAACACAAAGCTTACTTGTAAAAAAAACATTAATTAAGTTTTCGCTTTTAACAATATCTTTAAACGCTTACACGCGTAACATATTTTAGTATCCTCTATCAAAGAGTTAATATTTGTAAATAAACCTTTACATTTAGTTATGAAAGTATGAAAAAAGGCTAATGAAGAAAATACTTTGCTTAAGTATAAAGACACTCTTGCGTAGCCCCTTTTAAAGGATGAAATTATCCCTAAAAAAGTATATCTACTCTTTTTTTCAGGATAAAAAATGTATTTATTTTTAAATTCATTTATAGTATTTAGTTGATTTTGTCTGAAATCAAAATAAATTATTTTATTATTATTATTGGCTCTATTTTGGGATTTGTTATTTTTCAAGTTGAGAACTATCGTAACTAGATAACCCAATCATATTCTTTTTTTAACACTAGGCCATAATTTGCTATTCCAGAAATACTTTTATGATATGTTAGCTTAGGAGTGAGATAATCTTTCTTTTATAGAAGAGTTAAAACAATTCTAAAATGTCTCTTCTTATTAATTTATTCATTGGTGATATATTTTTTTAATAAAGGATATAAACTTCCAGAACCCAAAAATATGGAAATATATTTTTTTATTTTTTTATCAGTATATTTACTTTGTTACATGTTCACACTATAATTTTATTATCATATTTTGGCAAAGACAAGGAAAATTAAATATTAGTGCAATTGCTTTTAGAAATAATTTGATTCTTGCACTACAAGAAAATTATGATATAGAAATCAATTTTAGAGAAAAAAAATATAATTAGGTGGTATAGTGACTAAATTAGAAACCATTTTAAAGACTACAAATTTTTTTGGTTTCTAAATTAGTTTATATTATTATTAAATGATTTTTAAATTGGTATCTAATTAACAACCAAAGTTTTTACTACCAAATTTAGAATCTAAATAATTGGTAGCTAAAATCATGGTAGCTAATTAGATACCAATATAAAAATTATTTAACAATAATAGAAACAAATTTAAAAACCAATTTTTTTTAGTTTTTTAAAATGGTCTCTAATTTAGTTATTATAACAAGTAATTATTTTTGTCTCTAAAATTAGTTTTTATTTCATGATTTTCTTGTAGTGTTGACTTAGTTGCATGAAACGGTAAGAAATCGGTAGAAACCACTATTTTGGTTTTCAATTGACAAACCCAAACTATGAGGCTCGAACACTTCTTCTTAAATGGCGTATTCTTGTAGAACACACGTATCTATGTCGACACTTGTATGATACTTATCGGTGAAGTGTTCATTTCAAAAAAATATTTGTTGGATTTTTGAAAATTCTAGCACGTTTTTAACACAATTTTAAAAGGTATAAATACAATAATTTTCTAAAAACTCAAATTTATTGTATAAATTTTTATTATGATTATAAAAATAAGAACAAATTCTTTTGAATCAGTCATGAAAAATATCTTCTTGCTCCCAAAAAAACCTGGAACATAATTTATATAATTCAAAATTATATAATATATAGATCCGTATCCCCCATATCCTACATTTCAGAGATTATAAGTATCTCTGTGTCTATATATCCATATCGTGTCAGTATCCATATGTACCTAGAACCCAAATTAAATGAATTTAATCTTAGTCAAATGAGTGAAGAGTAAGAAAAGAAAAGAACTTAAATTTGAATTGTTTATTAAAGTGATAATTATGTGAGATTGTTAAGAAAAGAAATATAGAGGATAAGATTTGCGATGTTAGCGTAACACGGAAAACCTTGAATTGCATGCAGAAAGAATAGTTTTGCAAAGAAGGGAATCGGAAAGCAGTGAGGAAGAACGAAGATAAAGGTGTGGAAATGACACAGGTTTATGCGGCAAAGCGTGTTGGAGAGAAACCGCTACACATAGCTTTTTCGGAAACCTCTCACGTGAATGAATCGCATATTTAGTATCCTATACTCATAACGTAAATCATCTTCACAAAGTTTTAGAATTACATAACAATATTTGATGAACCGTAAATGTTACCTACCCCTCACGTTTTTTTTCTACTTCTGCAAGCGTGTTTCTTGTGCAAAAATGAATTACACCAGTATCAAACACATGGCAGAAAACCAATTAATACAGACAAATATGCAGAATGGAAGTGTGTGGTACAGTAGTTTATGTGAAACTTTAGTTTTCGTGCCGTGTCTTTTAGCTGAACTCCACTCGGTGAAAGTTATAATTTCGTAGGATATACCAAAATCATGATTCAAGTTGCATGTGAACATTCCTAAATTAGGTAAGGTAAATGGCTTGGTGCTACGCTACCTTCTAGAAATATCAATCAGATCCCCCCATGAAACATGCATGCGAAGTACATGCTCATTTCACTTGTTCAGTTTAAATATATAATAATTTCATTTTTGTCTTTTTTCATCATTTTCATGCCCCTTTTCTGCATCCTTTGGGTATATATAGGCCATGCATGGGTTGCTCACTCTTCACAATCTTCTGTGCTTACATGTAATTTAGGGGTTGAGTAGCAAGAAACCCAGTTCAGGTTTCTTAACCTATCAACTCCTAAACCTTCTGGTCAATTTTTTGCTTCAAAACCTAAAGCAGGCAAAGAGAGGGGCATGGCTATTCTGAACACTCACAATCATTTGGCCTTAGCTTTTGGCCTACTAGGTAAACTCACAGTGTCATCATCGGTCTCTTTCACTTCTCTAATTTTTCTCCTTTTGTTTTTCCTCCCCACTATTTCTAGATCTAGTGTTTCAGTATTACACGAAAGTTGCTCCACCAAATTTAATGCTTTCCTTCATCATCTTTATTGCTATACGCTTCGTCTTCTTCTGAGTTTCCTTATCTTTTTCCTCCAACCTTTTCCATTAATTCAAGAACAACTCTTTTTGCGTTCCATTTCCACCTACTCATGATAATTTAGCACCCAGTTAGTTATACAGCTGAGTTATAATAAGCTGATATAATTAATAACGACCCTTCTCGAGTAATTTACAAATTATATCTTGCCTTCTTTTTTTCATGCCCTATGCTTTAACTGTTACTTAAATCACTGTAATCAATTTTAATCAACCTCGTTTTATTTCTGCAAAAAGCCAAGAATTTAACACATCCACCTTTTGATTTGTAGGTAACATCATCTCCTTCATGGTGTATTTGGCACCGCTGTAAGTATCTGAACACAAAGTGTAACGTTTCTTACAATTTCCTTTCAATAAAAACATGCAATCAGTTATAATTAATGTGAATACTAAATATATTTTGCTTTTCCTAATTTGTAGGCCAACATTTTACCGAATATACAAAAAGAAATCCACTGAAGGTTTTCAATCACTGCCATACCTGGTGGCACTGTTCAGCTCCATGCTTTGGCTATACTATGCTGTTCTGAAGCCAGCTGATGCTACTCTCCTCATTACCATTAACTCAGTGGGAACTGTCATTGAGACGGTTTACATTGTCCTCTTCACAGTCTATGCCACCACTGATGCAAGGGTATATTCACCTATCACTTATCCAAATGCTACAACTTCATTTTTGTCAATCGTCTAATCAAGTTATTAGAGTGAAAAAGGTTAATAACATATTATCTGTGCTTAAAATTTATTACAAATCATAACATTGTAAAGATTTCACTCTTTAATTATTTAATGAGCTTCTTTCACCATTTAGTAAATTTTAATCGATAAAAAATAAAGTTTGTAGCATCAAGTTGGTGACACTAGTCTTGCAGCAAATTCACTAACACTGATTAGCGTTACTGGTTTTTTATTGCAGAAGTTAACCGTTAAATTGTTTGTGGTGATGAACGTGGGTTCCTTTGCCTTGATCTTCTTAGTCACCTTTTTCACTATGCATGGTGCCCTCCGAATCCAAGTTGTTGGATGGGTTTGTGTAGCTATTTCAGTAGGTGTTTTTGCAGCACCTCTAAGCATTGTGGTGAGTAAACTTCTTACCATTTTCTATGCTATCTCATGCTTGAACTACCTTCAATCCCGCTACCCCTTAAATTGTGATTGCAGACACAAGTTATTCGAACCAAGAATGTGGAGTTTATGCCCTTTAACTTGTCACTTTTCCTCACGCTGAGTGCCATAACGTGGTTTTCCTATGGTTTCTTCCTCAAGGACATATGCATTGCTGTAAGTATATGCACACACAAACATTCAGTGATAGTTTAACATGAAAACAAAATTTCATTGCTTTTTTTGTTGTATGTGCGAGCAGATTCCAAACGTGCTGGGTTTCACATTGGGACTAGTTCAGATGCTGCTGTATGCCATGTACAGAAACGGGAAATCAAAGATTGTTACAGAGGAGGAGGCAATGAAAAACGTTGTTGTGGTGAGTCCGTTGGGAACGTGTGAAGGGTACCCAGTACAAATTATGGACGAAGAGAAAGAAAAAGGAATCTATGGCAGAGAGAAGGAGAAAGGTGTGGAAGCAAAGGAATGTCCAGCATGAACAGTGTACATACTAAGCTTAGTGCTACTAAGCACTGAGCATATAGGAAATAATATTCATATATATAGTCAGTGACTATTCTGTTAAATTCTATATATATGAATTATGGTGTACAGCACCTGAATAGAAAAAAAAATGATATTTATCATTTAAACTCACTGTCTTTTTTACTTGTCTGAAATTAAATTTTCTAATCTTCTGAAAATGCTATTAAGTGACATCATTAGTACTATAGATGAGAGAACCTCACCTTTTAAAAAAGTTTTTAATATCAAGTCTTAAAGTTTAAGAAAATAAATGATAAGGTTTATCAAGCTTTACCCTCAATTTTTTTTCCGCTTGGGATAATTTTTCTCCAAGAATCATGAATTTTAACTCTAGGATAAAACTTTTAAGCAGGATCATTATAATATTTAATATTTATTAACCACTCAAAATGAATGTTTCAGACATAGATATTTTCAAATGTTTCTTCTTTACCTTCGAGAGTAACTTCAAAAGTTTGTTAGCGGTGACAAAACCCCTAATAAAGTTTACTTAAAGATTGAATTTGGGCAATAGGTTAGGGATTATGAATTAGAGAGTTTGCTTTGGGTAGGAATGAGATTCAATTTTACTAATAATTTAGAATTGAGTTAAATGAGTTAGAGTTTTCGAATTTGGCATCAAATGGAAAATGAGATTGAGTTTTCAGAAGACAATTGTGGATAAGGTTTTTATTTACTTCATAAAAAGTAAAAATATAAGATAACATGACCAAGTTAAGGTTTTTTTTTTCTATAAAAATAAATAATAAAATAATAATTTAGCATTGCCTAAACCAACCTTTAAATATGTTTTCTTTGTAAAACAAACATTCAACCATTAAAAAAAATTCTCAAAACTAGCATCAACTAAACAAAATATAAACTTTACATAAAAATAAAATTTAAAATAGTTATACACATTTTAAAAAATTAAAAAAAACTCACATATTTACATGTAGCGAAGGATCAATTGACTCAACATTGCTTGATAGATTGAAATTCGCACAAGAGATTTCGGGTTAATGAACATCGCTTATAGATTTGGGACAAAGGGAAATAGGCTAGGAATTTGGGATTAAGCAAAATGAGTTAGGGATTGTGGATTAGAGAATGTGCTTCTTGAGAAATGAGATTCAATTTCAATGATAATTTGGGATTGAGTTAAATGAGTTAAGATTTTTGGATTTTACTTCAAATGGAGAAATGAGATTGAGTTTCAAAGACAATTGCGTGACGACATAAAATGAGCTTTAATTATACAAGAAGAAATCAATAAATTCATGATCGCCAAAGACAAAAAGAATTAATATTTTCATTTACTTCACAAGAAGTCAAAATATAATATAACGTCAGCCTACCTCATATCGAGATGATTTCTTTATAAAGTAAATAATTATTTGGTATTGGAAAACCAACCTTTGAACATGTTTTTTTCACATATTTAATATATTTAAGTTAGGATAAAACTTTTCAATTTTTTTTTCTCAAAATTAACGTCAACTAAACCAAATATAAACTACACATAAAAATAATCAAATATTATTAATAATTTTACATATTCAACTCACTAAAAAAAACTCATATTTACATAAGATGAATAGATTTGGAATTATATTTATCTTTTAAACTCATTATCTTTTGAGTTTCTAAATATTCTTAAAAATACCTTTATTAACTTTTGTACCTTTTAAAAAGGTTGTTAATGTATGTGTACCATCTTAGATATGGAAGTTCATACATGCTTGATTGGACATGGTATGAGAACACCAATGGGCATCCATCATGTGTCGGTCCTAAAGAGATCATCATTTACAACATTTGTGGGATGTATTACCAAAATTTGCAATATAAAGCCCATGGGATTTGGGGAGAAAAGATTTTTCTATAAAAATGTGACAACATCTAGTAAAAGAGGGGGATTTTTTTACAGATCCCTAAGAAGTATAGAAAAAGAGAAAACAAGATGATTCAAAGAACTTTGAACCAAAATAAATTGGCGTCCACTGTTATGGGCCAGGTAAAAGTTGCATCTTGGTGGTAAAAACTAAGGCTATTCAATGAGATGCTCCTAGTCAAGTGGTTTTGGATGTTGAAAGTAGAGGAAAGTAGATTATGGGGTGAGATTATTGAATCTAAGAATGGAAGATGGAGAGGCCTTAAGTTAACAAGCAAATGCTATAGGGATTCTCTCTGGTGGAGGGACTTAAAAAGGGTATGGTCGGCTGAGGAGTGGGGGAATAGCTTTGAAGATAAGATCTCTTGCACGTTTGGGGAGGGGAAGAGTATCAGGTTTTGGGAGGATTCTTGGTTTTGAAGGCGGTGTTCTAAAAGCGAGGTTCCCTAGTCTCTATTCAGCTTCCGTGTCTAGCCAAACAACCTTACACCAGGCAAGGTCTTGGGCAGGAAAAGTATGGAGATGGGAGTTGGTGTGGAGGAGAGATTTGTTTGAGTGGGAAAAGAAGGATCTTAATCGGTTAATTCATCAAAGTGAGGGAAAGTCCTTGATCAAGGATTTTAAGGATCAATGGGTATGAAGGAAGATGCTTCGATGGTCTTTATGCTTATCTCTGCGTATAAGTCCCTGAGGAATGTTATGAGCAGGGAAACTTGGCGCCGGTTCGGTATGTTTTGGAGTTTTAAAGTGTTATCTTCAACACAGGTTGTAGCATGGTGGGTGTTATTGAATAAGATGGCAACTAGGGACAACTTGGGGAGGAGAGGTGTGGTGTTGGAGAGCAATAGGTGTGTTATGTGCGGTGGTGAGGAGGAGACAGTTAACCATGCCTTCTTTAGCTGTAAAATAGCTTAGCTGGTTTGGATTTTGTGTTGCTTGTGGATTGGGGACGAGTCTGTTTACCACCAAGATGCCAAAGAACACCTTTTAGGGTTTAGCTTATCTTGGATGAACCAAAAGGTCAATAAAGTATGGGGTTGCATGTGGATTGCAGTGGTTGGGGAAATTTGAAAGCAGAGAAATAGAGTTATTTTCAAGAAAGGTAAAATCGACCACATTGAGGTTTTCACATTAGCTTAATTAAAAGTCTGGTCTTAGGTGACAAGTAAGGAAAAGTTAGCAGTTTTCACCTATGCTCAATGGTGTGTTGATTCTAAGACTTGTCTGAAGTCGTGTGGTATGGGAAGGATTGGGTATCTCATTTAAGGTAAGAGGTGACAAGAAGAGGGCAGAGAAGTAGGGAATTGGGTGGTCTTGCAGTGGTCACAACTGTAGTGTTTTGGTTTAGGTTAAGTGAGTTTGTTTTCTTTTGCTTTTCTTAAAGGCGAGGGGAATCATATTTTTCTTTGTTGAGCAAACCTGATGGTCCTCTATAGGTTTTGTATAAGGGTTGGGGCATCCATTAAGTGCTCAATTATATTAAATTCATTCTTTACTGGTAAAAAAAAGTAAGCTTTAGCAAAATATTTCTCGATCAGAAACAACAACATCATGGGAAATCAAAATCAAATCGTGCAACCAGAAAAAGTGAGTCACGCTGCAACAAATCATGGATATTGTATAGGAGCTGCAATGCAAGAACGAGGAAGCAAGAAGGCATGTGGAGGAAGCCAAAATGGAACAAAAATGTCTACGAGAAAGGCTTGGGTGGAGCAAGAGCGTTTTCATAAGGAAGCAACCATTTGATGGATAAAGAAGTGAGAGCACAAGAAGATTTGCAAAAATTTAACAAAGAATTACAGCGAGTCGTGTGCATTCAGACATTATCCTAAAGACCAATGGATGCATGTCTAGTTCTCATTCAAGCAAACCCGCAACCTTTAGAATGGTTTAGTAAAATTTCCGATGGATCCCTTACATCTTTTCAAATAATATTCATATATATAGTCAATGACTATTATGTTAAATTCTACTTGTCATTATAATTATATATATATATATATATATATATATATATTATGGTGTACAACACCAGAAGTGAATAGAAAAATAAACTCATTGTCTTTGACTTGTTTGAAATTAACTTTTCTAATATTATGAAAATGCTCTTAAGTGACATCATTACTATAGATGAGAAAACCTCACCTTTTAAAAAAAGTTGTTAATATACAGTTTATAATATCAAGTTGTAAAGATTAAGAAAATAAATTATAAGGTTTATCAAGCTTTACCCTCTCAAAAGAAAATTTTTACTTGGGATATTTTTTCTACAAGAATAATGAATCTGTTTGACTTTAGGCTAAAACTTTTCAACACGATCATTATTTTTTTTATCAACAAAAAATAAATAAATAATAGAGGTATTTCATAGATACCTAAACCCTTATACAAGAGTTGTATACAAAACAAACTATTATGAAGTGGACTTTAAGCCTAACTCAACCCCATAAAACTGGCTCATGAGGTTGAGGTTTGCACCCACTTATATACAATGAAAGGCTCTAATCTCTAGTCGATGTGGGATCAACAACACACCCCCCTCACGCCGAGACTACCAACTCGTGCGTGGGACTATATATTATGGGTGGTCCGATAGCGACCCGATAACGGGTGGCACGATAGGCCCAACACAAACACTCGCTAGGATAGGCTCGAAATGGCTCTGATACCATATTACAAAATAGAACAGAGATGAACAAAAGGGAACAGAGATGAACAAAAGACTAAACTGAAGACAAAGGATATGAGAATGAATATCTCTTCTTTCTTGTTATTCAAATCAAAACAAATGGTCTGAATATATACAAGTAGTACACTCATTCTAGGTTTAACTAAAGA
>Ga0123341_1006381_pt1 | contig 10669 bp, 10 predicted proteins | sample Turbeapinknodule_FD_89959 | JGI IMG/M metagenome (GOLD analysis project Ga0123341, IMG submission 89959) | Root nodule microbial communities of legume samples collected from Mexico - Turtle bean Mexico pink nodule | ecosystem: Host-associated > Plants > Roots > Nodule | place: Mexico: Nepantla...
ATATATATATATATATTTATTGCTTCACTCTTAATTCTAAAATGATTTGACTAGGATTGACAAACACAGGTCGATCCGGTGTGATGAGTAATTCTATTTGACTTGTTAACCCATTTAAACCTTTTCGACTCGTACTTTGTGAATCTAAACAGGATGGGTCAACCCGCTTTGTCACTCCTAATTTGGATAAATTTCACTTTAATTTTTCATATGTTTTAATTCTATATGACTTTTACTATCAATGTTATTAAATTTTTTATTATAATATAAATATTTACTTAATACTCACAAATAATACATTGACTAGGTATATGACTTTTCAGATATAAATATATTACTTATATATATGCACACATCATTATATAGTAAATTACAATAATAATATTCATCAAAGCACACAGCCAAACATGTTTGCATAAAACACAAGTATATATAGAAATAAAAATAAAATTAGACAGCACAAGTAAATATCTCTTCAATAGAGACCTCAAATGATAATTCCACTTAAACGAAAATAATTTCGTTAAGGAAAAAATATCACACGATGGATTTCACTTAGATGTATTTTTTCCTTTTGTTCATACAAACGAAAAAAAATAATAAATGTGTATATTGACGTGGAAAAGGAAAAAAAAACTAAAAGATGAAAATATATTAAAGATATTAATTTATGGTTAGAGTCCAAACAAGAAGGAAGATTAATTTCTATTTTTAATTGTCTATTTTCTATTTTATATTTTAATCCTCAAAAAATACAAAAAGAAAAAAATTAAGGTTTCGGACTATGACTACGGTGAATTGCGTCAAAATTGCAAAGACTCGTCAAAAAGGGAGAAAAAACAAATCCAACCATTGTCCAGCACGGATACGAATCCTCCACAGTTTAAAATAACTGTACCAGGCTGCATTTCAATCTTTCACCGTACATTTTATTTTATTTTATTTTCTTATTAATGTTAAGTTCAGCTAGAAGTGCAACCAACGGTTACGATTCACGCAGTTCAAAACTGAACTGCAGAAGATTCTGGTTCGAAGAAAAGTCTGTTTTTCTCTCATTTTAACTGTGACTATGCTACGGACTTTTTCACATTGCTTCTTCTTCTTCTTCTTCTCTCTCTCTTTCAGTTACGAGAGGAGCTTCGAGATCAGCGACGAACGCTAAATGGCCAAATCGAGCGCCGACGATGGCGAGCTCCGGCGAGCTTGCGACGCCGCAATTGAGGATCCGAAGCAGAAGATCGTGATGGCGCTTCGCGTCGCCAAGAGTCACGGCATCTTGGGAAAATCGTCCAAGCTCGGTCGCCAAATGGCCAAGCCTAGGGTTCTCGCTCTCTCCAGTTACCTTCCTCTAATTCCCTCTCTACAATTCTCAATTCCACTATTTCATGTACTCGCTACTTCGAGTTTGCTTACGCAAGATTCCACCGATGTTTTAGCTTTCAAGGAATCAAATTAACTACTCTGATGTGAACATTGATTTTTTTTTACTATAACTACACTTTGAAGCTTCAACACACTTTTCGCATTAGGTTTAGCTATGGTTTATGCAGTAATGCTTGATTAACTTCGTCTGCCTTTTGTGATATTTAGCTTGTTGGATCTTAAGGAGGGAGTGTTTGTGTGTGGTTTCTTCAGCGTGTGTTGTGTTTTAATTGTTTGTTGAACTCTACATTTGTGTAGTTGTTGGTGATGACGTGGTATTTGCTGCAGCGAAATCGAAGGGTCAGAGGACATCGGCTTTTCTTCGCGTATTGAAGTATTCTACGGGAGGGGTTCTTGAAGTAATTTGTTTTTCTTTTTCTTATTTTCATATGTTTGGATTTTAGCTCATGATCCAGCAATTATTATATAGTAATTCCTGACCACAATGGTCAAGTCAGTTTCAACATAACACATAATCGAGGTTTATTAACTCTTTCTCGTTACCTGAGAAGCTTGGCCATGTGCCCAATTTGAGATTGACTGAGACCAAGGTCGTCTGGTGATTCTGGACTATATAATAATTTCTTTGATTGAGAAAATATATGATTCCCCCTCCCCTTCAAATTGAATTCAGAGTAGCTAGAGATTCCCCTTTAGATGTTGTTTCTTGTCACGTGTTCTTTTTTTGGGTGGCATTTCTTCACCCTCCTGTCTAGCATTTTCAACTTTGTAAAACTGTTGTGCTTGCAGCCTGCAAAGCTATACAAGCTAAAGCACCTGTCAAAAGTGGAAGTTGTAGCAAATGATCCCAGTGGATGTACATTTACTCTGGTAAAGTTCCATAATGGATGAGATCTTTATGTTCTAGTTCTAAACATGTTGTTCTCAGTTTCAGACACAGAAGCTATGAGAAGCATCCTGCAATTCGCTGTTTTGGAGTTTATTTTTTTTATGTCTTCCCAATTATATGCTTGTTATGCTGATTCCTGTGTACCTTGCAGGGATTTGATAACCTTAGAAGCCAGAGTGTCGCTCCTCCTCAATGGTCCATGCGCAATATTGATGACAGGTTATATTTGAGAGAAATGTTAATCTATGTATGGACAGTTAGTTAGTGGTTGAGTTCTATGTGAGGGGATGCAAATTTTCTCACAGTGTCCACCACTTATCTTGTAGGAATCGCCTCCTTCTTTGCATCTTGAACATATGCAAAGATGTTTTGGGTCGCCTTCCAAAGGTTGTCGGTATAGATGTTGTGGAGATGGCTCTTTGGGCTAAGGTGCATATAATCTCTTAATTTTGGTGCTTCTTTACAATCAAGTAGCCCTAATTCTATTTTACTGAGCTGAATTCTTTTAACTTCTATTGCTTAATAAATAATGAATTTGTACTTGCTGGGGTGTTAATATGTTTGGAAGTTGAGTCGAGGGAGGGAAGGGGAGGGAATTATATCTCCGTCATGAAGTAAAAAAGAAGAGGAATTTCCTTTCCATTCAAAGTTAAACAGAGAAAAAGAGAGTTACTTCTCCTTGTTTAATTTGAATAAATAATTTTCCCTGTTTGCTTGCCAATTTGAGGGGAATGGGCCCACTAAGGGAATACATCTCATTCCCCCCTCTCCTTAAAAATCTCCCAGACAAGGATTAAAGTCAACATTTCCTTTTCCTTTTCTATCCTTCTTCCTTCCTAACTTCCCATCCAAACATAGTGTTGGATTGTCTCTGTGCGAATTTCTTATTCCATTATTCAGTTAGTTATTGATTGTAAGTTTTCTGCTCCAATTATTTATTTTCATAAACTGTGGAATAGGAAAATACACCCCCTGTTTCTGCTCAGAATAAAGTGCGAGATGGTGGTCCTGTTGCATCTGTTGTGAGGGAGACAGAATTGAAAGTTAACGTTGAAAAGGAACTTGTTTCCCAGGCAGAGGAAGAGGACATGGAAGCTCTTTTGGGAACGTAGGTGCTATTCTTCTTTGTCTTATTGAGGCTAGATATTCATGATAAGTAAGAATTTTCTTGAAATAATGGCCTGTGTTTTTGATAAATTGTGGAACCAGGTTCTTTAAATCCTAGGGTTACACTTGAGTCTCTGGGTCTTCCCTTACAAAACTGCTGGCCACATTTTATGATTCATATTGATACAGGAAATTCATAATTATTAGAAGGTGTTGTACATAATGATTGTAACATATTTGTCAAAGTTAAATGATACAGTTAGATTTGTATATAATTCAGTTTGACTAAATCATGTCTCAGGACTTATTTCACAGTGCAAGTTTGATCCAATAAATGGTTGAGTTTTTTAATTTTATTTTTATTTGTGCAGTTATGTCATGGGTATTGGTGAAGCAGAAGAATTTTCTGAAAGGTTGAAGAGGGAGCTCCAGGCTCTGGAAGCAGCAAATGTGCATTCTCTTTTAGAAAGTGAACCTTTGATGGATGAGGTATTACCGTTCTTAGTTTATGGCCTTTCATTGGAAGTTTTGGTTACCCCTAGTCTGACTTATTTGCAGCCTCTTTGGGTTGCCTTGAGAAGGTGTTAATCCAACATCAACTAGGGATGTGGTTTATTGAGTTTATAAAGCTTGGGCAATCATTCCCTTAGAAACCAGTTTTGTGGGGTTGAGTTGAGTTAGGTCTAATGCCATATTGGGCCACTTGCATTGTCATACTTTCTGGAACCATAGCCCTAGGTAGGCAGGGGTGTGTTGAAAACCCTCATTAGTTGCGGTATGGCCCAAGGCTCTTTGTGTTGCCTTAATTGCAACCTTGAAGGAAGTGTTCAGTCCCAAATCAACTAGAGTTGTAACTTAAATAGAGCTTATAAAGCTTGATCAATTCTTACTTTATTAAGTTGGTTTTATATAGTTGAATTAGGCTGTGAGCCAAAATTCTAAGATATTTCTTTGGTGGGTATTGCTGTTTTGTTTGCTATAGATGTTCTTGTAGGCCTCTTGGTTCATATGTTTTATGGCGGCTTAACTTTCTCCCTTTGTTTTAAATGATAGACTGAACTAGGATTTTCTGTTGACTAAGCTATGATTTGATTATTTAAAATCCTGGACTCAATTTTTTTATGAAATCAATAAATTTCCCTGATTTTATGTCTTTTTGAAGTATATATTTTGTGCTGATACTTCAAGTTGTAACTGTATCTCACTATTTCATTTTTATAATTTTTAGAGTAATAGAGTTGCTATGCAAATCAATTTCACAAATCTCCATGTTCATTAGTTATCTATAACTATATATAGAGGGAATATGATGTTTTAATGTACACATTCTGTATATCTTATATCACTCCTATAACTACCTATTATTTCTTTCCGACAATCTTATTTTTTATTTAGTCTTTGTTCTATCTCTTGCGTTAATTAATCTTCATTATTGCCCTTTTTATTTTTCATTTATTTTTTTATAAACACAGGCAAGGAGGGCCACTTTTTCCCTGGTTTATAACAAATTAATTTGCTTTTATAGATTGGCTCATGCTACTTGTGTGCCTTGTGCAGGTTATGCAAGGGCTTGAAGCTGCAACCAGTGTTGTGGAAGATATGGATGAATGGTTAAGCATATTCAATTTAAAACTCCGGCACATGAGGGAGGATATTGCATCGGTAAGGAATTCTACCCTTCAATTTAAGAATATGAATTTCCTAGATACAGTTTACTCTGTGGTTGTAATGGCACTGGAAACATGAATCATTTGTTTAGTTTTCCTTGTTCCTTTGGTAAGTCAAGGGGATTTATGTATCTATCCAATCCTCATAAGAGAAAAACTCCATCTCATTAGTTTCTAGCATTTATTATTTTTGGCTAAAAGACTGTTAATTAACTAATGATATTGATATTTTAGGGAAAAAAACTTAATGCATGAGACTACTACAACTTTAAAAATGCATGTCATATAGAATAACTTTTGTAATTGTCCAACGAGCTCCATCAGTAATTTTTCGTATAGAGGGATGGAGGAGCTTTATGCTTTGTTTGGATTATGAGTGAAATAGAGAGGAAAGAAATAGAAGAAAAATGAAGTGGAAAAAATGAGTTTTTTGGATGGATTAAAATAGGAAATTGGACGAGTGGAAATAAATAAAGGAGTATTATAATTTTTTTATATTAATTAAACAAATTAAAATTAACTTACGAATATAACTTTTTATTCAATTAGTTTTTCTTTAATATAATGAGACACTGTTTATTCCCTTCCATTTCATGCCTTCTTGTGAGGGAATTTTTTTTTGCAGGGAGTTCCCAAATTTAATTCTCCTACTCTTTAATTTCCAACCATCCAAACCATGGAAAATTATTTCATCTTCTCCATTTCCTTTACATTTATATCCTTGCTTCCTAAATACACCCGTCTAAACAAAGTGTTATTGTACTACCTCCTCCTGTATATACTCACTGTCTTCACTTTCCTAAGTTTTTTTATTTTCTAAAATTAGGCAAAAGAAAAAACAGTTTTTTTCCCCATTTCCTTTCCATTTATATCCTTGCTTCCTAAATACACCCATCTAAACAAAGTGTTATTTTACTACCTCCTCCTGTATATACTCACTGTCTTCTCTTTCCTAAGTTTTTTTATTTTCTAAAAATAGGAAAAAGAAAAAACAGTTCTTTTTTCCTTATAAAATGCTTGGTTCATGGCATGGTATCAAACTCTCGAAGGCCGAATGATCTAGAGTTTTATCCTTGTCACCCCATTCATGCAATAAGAGCTTTGTCTTCACCTAGTGTCTTAAGATTCTGGGGCAGATGGTTAATGTGCCAAACATCTTCCTTGTGTTTAAAATGATATTAATCTAATTTTGGATTTAATGTTTGGAAAGTTGGATTATGGTCACATTTATTTCTACAAAAGTGACCACTTTTGTGGTGCTTGAAAGTTGCTTTATGCAATTTTAGTATTGTTTGGTTTTCTAGGTTATCTAGGTGATATAATTTTTTATGTTAAAGTTCTTGAGAAGCACTGGTCTCTTGCTATACTGTGTCCTTATAACTTTTCTTATGTCCAGATAGAAACCCGCAATAACAATCTAGAAATGCAGTCAGTTAATAACAAATCTCTCATTGAAGAGCTTGATAAGCTTCTTGAGCGGTTGCGTGTCCCTTCTGAGGTATGCCTGTATCCTAATTTAAGCCAAATGAACTTGCTAGCTTGTATTTATTTTAATGAGTTTTTGTTGGGTGTAGTATGCTGCAAGTTTGACAGGAGGTTCATTTGATGAAGCTCGAATGCTTCAAAATGTTGAAGCATGTGAGTGGTTGACTAGTGCCTTACGTGGCCTTGAAGCACCTAATCTAGACCCTAGTTATGCAAATATGAGAGCTGTATGTTCGCTTCTTACTTCTCTCTTACAAATCATTTGGTAAAACAAATCAATCATGTCATAGCCATTTAGGAAACAAAATTATCCACTAGACAGAGGGCGTGCTGTATTTGTTGGGAAAGTATTAATGGAAATCTTTTCAAGGTGACTGATATGATTTTTCATTCCGTATTTCTACAATTTTGTTTGGCTGGGGGAATTCTAAGAGTGCTACGAATTTGGTATCACAAAGAATAACGACAATAATCTGGCTTTGGTTGATATCGCAAATATGTGTTCGACCTAAAAACCATCTGTTCTGATTCTATGTCTCCTTACAGGTTAAAGAAAAGCGTGCTGAACTTGAAAAATTAAAATCTACTTTTGTCAGGAGAGCATCCGAATTCTTGAGAAATTATTTTGTTAGTTTGGTGGACTTCATGATAAGTGATAAAAGCTACTTTTCTCAGGTATTTTCTACAAATTTGTTATAGAATTGTTACCCTGGAAGTTTATTGGTGTCATTTTTTTCTGCTTGCTCTAAACAGCGAGGACAGTTAAAGAGGCCTGATCATGCTGACTTGCGGTACAAGTGCAGGACATATGCACGTCTTCTGCAACATTTGAAGGTTAACAAAATGCTTTCTGTTTTCATTTGTTCCCTATTTTCAAAGCTTTTGTAGAACTTTGATTCCCCTGTTCCTTATACAAATATTTGAAAATAGAAAACAAATAAAAAAATTGTGACATTTTTTGTTCAAAAAAGTAAAAGCAGAGAATCAAATTAGAAAACATTTTCTCAAATCGAACAGTGCCTATTATTCCTTCTTGAATTTGGTTTTGGATACATATATTTGTCCAGTGTTTTTTCTCTACCTAAATTATCTTTCTGGACACATGCAGAGTCTTGATAAGAATTGCTTGGGTCCACTGAGAAAAGCGTATTGCAGTTCTCTAAACTTGCTTCTTCGCAGGGAGGTTTGTTGCACATCATGTTGGTTTTTTTTTGTTTCCTTATTATGATGCATTCCTTTATTTTTTGTAATGAAATGAAGCAAGGAGCATCATTATAAATGTGAAAAAAAGTATTAATTAATATGATTTCTTAGCTAATCAATATATATAAAATAAATGAAAAATCAATCATTGGCTGGGAGGATTATAAAGTTCCTGGAGAGAATAGATCTCCCAATTTAAATTTTTCCTCTGTGACTATTTTCTGAGTGATTGAACATAAAAGTGTAACTTGTTCCAAATTAAGTTGTCAAGTTTGTGCTCTTTGGAATGTTTCATGTTTTAGACCATTTATTTTTAAGATTTGTCTTACTGAGCAAGTTTAGGTGGGCCACTTTTGGATTTGAACGTGATGGGAAATAGATTATTAGTTACGTACTGTGTTTCAGGTGGTGCATAGTTTTATCCTTAAGCCCGCATGTAACTTTTTGACCCTCAGATTCAATACTGTTGCCTGCTTAAACTCGGGCCTTATTATGTTAAACTTCGGGATTTTTGTTCTTACCTTGTTAGTATTGGAAGGAGCTAGGTTACCTGGATTGTTTGCTTTATGATTGACATAACTAGGAGTGAGCAAAAGGAACTTCTTACACCTTTTTGTTGTTCCTGCCGGAAATAATATTCCAGTGCATTAAAAAGAAAATTGTCTAATATTTTTGATAGATTATGTGTCAATATTTTAGAAAGAAGATTGTCTATATTATATCAGAATATGTTAGAGTACGTTAGATTATCTCTCACCACTTGGCTTCAATATTTCCTTATTATTATCTGGGGAATTTGTAGGGAGAATTGGAAAATAAATCACGATTTATTTCTTTATTTAATCTTATATTAGTATAAACTGAGGGTGGGTGATTTATGTTTTTTCATCATGTTGCAAGACTTCGTACCATATCAAGTCAATATCAATCTCAATATATTTATGTTTTTTCATCATGTTGCAAGACTTCGTATCATATCAAGTCAATATCAATCTCAATATACTCATTCGCCCATATCTTCTCTCCCTTGTGTATAATCTCAACAACTATCTTTATAAAAAAGGTGTCAAACATCGAATAACTTTTATGCATCTATCATTTCTTAACTAGTTGAAGAGGGGATGTACTTTTCAACCTGGATTAATTTTATTGACACTTGAATAGCAGATCCTTCACCACTAGTGCTGCATCATGAGTTTTTTCTATCTTCCTTTACTGGTGTTGTGATTGCAATTTGGTATTTGACCTGAAGTTGTGTTATAGTTAATATTAGAATTCGGGTCTTATATTCTGTTTTGGTTAAAGTGTGCTGTTGTAGGTCTCATTTTTTTTAATGGAACTTTACTAGAATAATGACCCTAGGAGTTTTGACATCTATCTTTAGGGAATTCAAATATAAATTAAATAACATTCTAATTTATTAAAAGAATTATCTATTGTCATTTTTCTTTATAATTCACCAATTATAAAAATTACTGGTTCCAAAATCTCCTTATGTAAGGTTTAGGGAATAAAACCAATTTTGACTGATATTGTGTTTTATGCAATGGTAGGCCTAGTATTTGGAGTCTAAGGTTTCACACATTCTTTTGCAGGCCCGTGAGTTTGCCAATGAGCTTCGTGCTAGTACTAAAGCATCTAGAAATCCAACTGTTTGGCTCGAAGGTTCTGCAGGTTCTGGTCAGAATGTAAACGCTACTGACACTTCCACAGTCTCCGATGCTTATGCAAAGATGCTTACGATTTTTATCCCACTTCTGGTGGATGAGGTAATCTTCTGATATTCTTTCATTTTCTGCACAGATTTGTCTTAAATATTTCAAATGTATAATTCTTCATGGCATAAATTTCAGAGTTCTTTTTTTGCACACTTTATGTGCTTTGAAGTTCCTACACTTGTTCCTCCTGGAGGTGTTGTTAATGGAAACAAAACTGGGTATGATGATGATGATGATGATTTGGGAATTCTGGATATTGATGAGAATGACAGCAAATCTGGTACTCATGCCTGACTCACCACAAATAGTGTCATGTTCTATATTGTTTATCTATTAGTTGAGTATAGACCCGTGAATGCACATGTTTATATGATATATTTTTTTACATTTGTAGTTTTTTTAATGTGTTTTTCAGTAATATTTTTAAAAATTGTGGATGTTATTTTTTTTTTTAAAAATTGTTGTTTAGGTTTTTTTTTTCCAGATTTTAAAACTTATTATGATTTGATGCAATACCTGTACAAAATTATTTAATAAAAATGTTAAAATAATATTTAGTTATTGATGTGTGTGTGTAATAGAAATTTTATGAAGTCTTTTATAAATTACACCTTCAGATTCATATATATGTGTATATATATATATATATATGTATATATATGTATATATATGTATGTATGTATGTATATAATCAATATTTATAAAAAGTCAGAATAGATTAGCCTTTTTACTTTACTTACTAAACATAATAATTCACTTTTTCCATACTAGTTACATTTTAAAAATTCAGGAAACTGATAATTTGAGAATTAATATGGTGACATAAGGGGAAAGTGTCTACAATAATCATTATAACAGGAGTAATCAATCAAGTGTTTAATTAAATAGATCTTGTCTTGTAAATGTAACCGTTCACTTCAACTTTTCTTTTTTACATCTTCTACTTAAACTGTGAAATGAAAGGCCTTAATATGATACTATGATGTAGTTTAATATCAAACAAAGTAATGAAAATAAAATAAATAGGGATCAAAAGGCTTAAATAAGAACAGTCACCTATAGGTAAATTACTGCAATTAGAATTAAAATCACAATTTTGCTTGAACTTGTATACGAAATACAATTTATAATCATAATGATAATATTATTTTAATTTAATTGATAAATATAATTAGTATTGATTTAAAAAATCATTCTTTTTTTAGTATCATATATAA
>Ga0123341_1006385_pt1 | contig 10663 bp, 8 predicted proteins | sample Turbeapinknodule_FD_89959 | JGI IMG/M metagenome (GOLD analysis project Ga0123341, IMG submission 89959) | Root nodule microbial communities of legume samples collected from Mexico - Turtle bean Mexico pink nodule | ecosystem: Host-associated > Plants > Roots > Nodule | place: Mexico: Nepantla...
GGAATTTAAATAAGGTTAAAAAACCTCCGTTATTTTGTTGAGGTTTTAGAAAAAAACCTCCATTAATTAAATCAATTCCTAAGGTTATGTTAACCTCCGCTAAATAACCTCCACTAAAACCTTATTTTCTTGTAGTGTTATCGTGTGCATATTCGTTTATGAAGTTGAGGTTGGATACATATTCATTATTTTTCTCAACATTACCTTTTGTTCTTTGCTTATACCACGGAGAAAATTCATGCTTGAAATAACATTCACCAACAATATAGTTCAGTTAATGACAATATGAGCATTGATTTCATTAGGTTGAATATCTTCCTCTTCCCCTACCTTGACCTCTCCAATTTTTACCTCTACCTTAAGCTTTCCATGAACTTTGATCTTGCAATTTCCAAGAGTTTTTCTTGCGAGTATTATTCCAATTTTGTTTTTTTTTTCAGCAACATTAACAGTACAATGACCATCTTATTTTCAACGATAAAATTGTTGTCAACGAGTTGTCTTTCTTGTTGGATGACTAAAGAAAACATCCAATTAATGGTAGGCAAAGGTTCCACGAGAAGAACCTGAGTTTTTAAGGTGCTATAATTCTCATCGACCTTTCAAAAAAACACATAACATGTTCATGATCTCCATATTTACTAGTAACTTTAGACATATTACAGTTATAGGCAATGTCCTAAGTGCATCTTGGTATGAGCTTGAGAGATTCGAGTTCTTTCCAAATGATCTTCAAATAAGTATAAAAATGTTTGACATTTCTCTCACCTTGTTTAATAGAAGGAATTTCTTGAAGAAGGTCAGACAAGCGAAAATGATCTCCTTTTTGAAAATTTATTCCATAAATCTTCCCAAAGATGTTTAGCCACATCAATGTCATGCCTTCAACAATGTTGGGAGATAATGTGTGATTAATCCAATAAAGTATCATAACATTACACCATTCCCAGGGTTCATAGAAATGAGTTTCATGATCAGGAACATCAAGATTGCCATCAACAAACTTCAATTATTCTTAGATAGAAGAGCATGTCGCATGTTTATAAATGATAATTTATCTCGTTAATTTTAGATGAAACAAAAATAGTTCTGGGATTCTCTCCAAGATGTAAGTAATATGGACTTGTGAGATTAGTGCAATGAACCATAACAAAACCTTGCTCTATGTGTGATGTTTCAAAAAAAGAAATGAAGAAAGCAACAAGAAAGATGATAAGATGGACATAAAGAAAGTAACACGCAAAGCAAAACCTAAATCTAGCAAGAAACAAGAAAGATTAAGAAGCATATGAAGGTGTAACAGGTCATTCAACATGCTCTGATATGAGATACTCTTATTATAAAGCTAAATGTGATGGCAAAAGGCCCAACTTAGAACCAATCACTAGGTCAATGGCAAGGAAGATTCAAGAAGATTGAGACTCTACTACTGAAGGTAGAGACACCCTTATATATATGTTAAAAAATGTCACAACCTAGTGTAATTTTTCTAAAGTAGAATTTATTTTCTTACTAAAACTAGAGTAAGAAATTTAGTTGTAATTTTCATTATTTTGAATTAAGGTTGAAATTAGGCATCTAAAAATCAATCTAGGTTAAATAAGGGTTTCATTAAGACTCCTAATTAACCTAGGCCGGTCATTTAGACCTAAATTAGTCACATGAAGCGCACTTAGGTCATGCTTGCAATGTGACTTCATTTAGGCACCACTTTCAAACCATTTCCATTTGAATTTTCCCTTTCTTTCTTGTAAGCCTTGGCCAAACCTCAAACCTATTTGAATGGGTGCTTGGCTTATGAATTAATAAGATAAATTTTGAGTGTTATGCTGCCATGTTGCTAGCTCTTACACTCTTTTGTCTAAACCTCTTTAGGATAGACATCTTTGGTCTTCTTCTTCACCTCTCCAAGTGATATGGCCCAACCAATCACTCTCCCTACTCTTCATGCACCTTCAAGTAACCCATAGCTCCACTGGAGTCATCCTTGTTCCATCTCCTACACCAAGCTTTCGTCACTCCTCCAAAATCTCCAAGGAAAACAAATCGGAATGAAGGCACAACCTATCATAATGGCACAAATGTCAGAATCCATTTTTGTGTAAGGAAATGTGCATTGAGAAGGAAACATAGAACAAAAGAAAGAGAGAATTAAAGAAACTTTTTCATTAACATGTCAAATATATTGTACGACACAACAATGTTAAAAAATATTTTTGGCAGTTTAATATAATAAGGTTATCATATTTTGAATTCAATGTTTAAAGGTGTATGTGGATTGCAATTATGTGAGAAATTTAGAAGTAGAGAAACAACATTATTTTTAACAATGATAGACTAGACCCTATTGAAATTTTTGTTCTAGCACAATTAAAAGCTTGTTCTAGATCACTGGAAATGAAAATGTTTATTTTTCATACTCCAATTGGTTCATGGACCCTATAAGCTGTCAGCAAACCTTAAAAAACAAGATTAAAGCAGTAAACTAGTTGCTATAATTTATAATCTTTTCTTGAAATTTAACCGGTTTGCAAGTTGGTAAGTCAGGATGGTGGCGATTAGTTATAACATGCAGGTGGAATATTATACAAGGAGAAAAAATGTTGTAGTTCAACATCTTCAGTCAGAGAAACGAATTGTGGGAAGATGTTGATGTTTGTTGGATTAAATGTTATGGGTGAGACTCTACCAGTAACAAGGAAGGCTAAAAAAAAAAAGGTGCAAAAAACATGAAGTGAAAAGTTGAACATATTGCGGGAAAAGATGAAGGGGGCATAGGTAAGGCAAACAAGAACCATGAAGGGCAAATGTGCAAGACATATTACTATAACGCTTGTTTGGCAATATACGATCACATATTATCTTCACAGATTCAAGTCTGATGTATTTATGTTTTGGGTACCGTGAAAATGTGTTATTTGTAATAATTTTTGGACTATTTTTTCTGTTCACAATTGGTCAACTATTTTTGGGTTTCAGGTTGGATTTGTTGGTTCTCTTATAATTCTTTTTTTTTTATATAAGAGTTAAAATACAGGTTGGAGCACTCCTCAAGTCTTTCCTTTTAATTTAATTAATTTTTTTGCTGACAAGAAAAATAGGTAAAAACAAGGTTATCAAACCCTAAGGTTAACTCGTAAACCCATTCGAGTTTAAGGGTTTTCTGAGGCTTGACGATTCGACTCAGGAGTAAAGTCGGAGTTGACTCAGTCAAACTCGCGAGTTTAAGACCGAGTCACCGAGTTGCGAAAAAATGGTCCAAAACGGTGTGTTTCATTGTGATAAGGTTAGATTTTAGGGTTTCTTACCTGGTTCCATTTTTCACGCTCACAATCATCTTCCTCACTGCTTGTCGTCGCACCGCATCGCGCCGCACTGCTGCTCGTGGCTCGTCGCACTGCACTTTTGCTCGTCACACCTCGCGTGCATCATCGTTGCACGCACCACTGCTCGTCAAATCTCGCCGTGCATCTCGTCTTCAGGTACGTACTACTTAAAAACATTTAATGGAGGCCTTTTCAGATTCAAACATCATCTTGCCAGAACAAGATATGAATCTGAACCTTGTGTATCAGTACCAGAAGAAATCAAAGTTTTAATGTTGAAAGTTGTCAGAGAAGCTAAAGATGCCTCATTAATGAAAAGAAAGTTCAATAGTCTTGGACAAACTGATGGTGAGGAAGACAGTGAAAGTATTACTAGTAAGATGTTTAAAAGTAAATCTACATCTCCTGATGGTGTTCAATCTACTCTGAATCAAATATACAAGAGATGTGATAAAGAAAAAGTTGATGCTCAAATTGCTGAATTTTTCTACACAAGTGCCATCTAGTTCAACGTTATTAGAAATCCAACTTTTGTAAAGATGTTTGACATGATTGGTAGATATGGTGTTGGCTATAAACCTCCAACATATCATGATATTAGAGAAAAGCTTCTGAAACAAGCTGGGACAGAACCGATATAGAACTTCAAGAGTATAAGGATGAATGGAAGAGAACAAGTTGTACCATTACGTCCGATGGATGGACAAATAAAAAAAGACGTTCAATTTGTAATTTTTTGGTGAACAGTCGGAACTGTGTTTCTCTATTCATTAAATACCTCCGACATCTCAAAAATTGCAGAAAAAGTATTTAAAATGTTGGATGATGCGGTAGAATTTGTTAGTGAGGAAAATGTAATGCAGGTAGTTACTGATAATGCTGCAAATTTCAAGGCAGCTGGAGAACTGTTGATGCAAAAATGGGAACACTTATATTGGACTCCATGTGCAGCCCATTGTATTGATTTAATCTTTGAATATTTTGAGAAGCAATTAAAGGTCCATGAAACTACTATCAAGAAGGGAAGAAGGATCACTACTTACATTTATAGAAGAGCAATGCTAATTACCATTTTGAAACAGTTTACAAAGGGAAGGGACTTGATAAGGCCTAGAATAACTAGATTTGGCATATCATACTTGACTCTAGCTTGTATGTATGAAATGAAAACACCATTGATGACCATGTTTAAGTCTGAAGAATGGAAAACAAGCAAGCTTGGAACTTCACAAAAAGGGAAAAAGTTCAAAATATTGTATTAGATAGTCAATTTTGGAAGAATGTAACTATATGCTTAAAAGTTGTTGCCCCTCTTATGCTGGTCCTTCGATTGGTAGATTCAGATGTAAAATCCGCAATCAGATTTATATATGAGGAGATGGATTGCGCCAAAGAGAAGATTAAAAGCAACTTTAATAATATCAAGAAAAGGTAACATTTCTACCTTTCTTCCATTTTAAATCTAAATACTTATTTATTTGTGTAAATATTTCTAATATAACATAATTGGTACGTAATTATGAACCTATTTGGAAAATTATTGATCAAAGGTGGAATAATCAGCTTCATAGGCCTTTGCATGCAACTGCCTATTACCTAAACCCTCAATTACACTATGAACCAAACTTTAGAAATAATGATGCTGAGGTGAAGGAGGGGTTGTACATATGCCTGAGAAGATTGGTTAATGACGTTGTAGAAAGGACAAAAATGAATTTGCAACTTACTGATTTTCACTATTCAAGAGGAACATTTTCTGTGGACAATGCAAAGGCGTGTATGAAAGTTATGTTCCTTGGAGAATGGTGGGAGATGTTTGGGGATATCAATGTTGACTTAGCTAGAGGAACAAGTTTAAATGATTCAATTCTAGATGCAATTGATTTTGATAATATAGTTTTTGATGATGATGTTGATGGTGATGAAGATGATGATGAAGATGGTGATGAAGATGATGATGGAGATCTTGGAGATAATTTCCTTAGATGATTAGATGATTGAGACTTTTAAACTTGATAACATTTGTATTGATTTAGTTATTTTGTTGGTTTATGAACTTGTTTATTTCAATATTATGGAATTGGTATCATGATTTTTTTTTTGGTTAAATTTTTTATGTGAAGTTACGAGTCTATGAGTCGGGTTTACTAGACTCCCACAAGTCTGAGTAGACTTTAAAATCTGATAACCTTACATAAAAACTAAAAACCTTGATACATCCAAGACTTTGTAAAAAAAAAAAAAACTACAAAAATAGCTATATATGAAAACTGAAAACAAACAACTATGTTGAGCACTCCAACAACATGGATATTTTTCAATAAAAACTAAAACATATTCCTTTATACAATTGTTTTAGGTAACATTAATTTATTCTACTTTTTCTTTTTATTTGCACAAAAGTGATTCTGCTCCATTGTATGGAGGTTTATGCCAAGCACATTTTGATGTAAAAAGACAAACATGACCATCGAAATAGGTTGCATTTTTAAAAAATGGTAGCATCACCAAACCTGTTTCTTAAGGCCGAAAGAAAAGTAGAAGTGGATGATGCACTTGAGTTTATTAAGCCCCAAAGTTTCTTGGATTGAATAACTATATACTAAAGTTGAACATTAAGCAATAAATAATAAACCCACATGCCTACTCAAGTGGAAGTTGCATAGGGAAACAACTTAAACATACAGTTTTTAATCACTTATTTAATTGTTAATTGAATATTAATGAGTCTAGGTGTTATGATGAGAGAATTTGAGACTAAATCTACGTACAGACATATAACTGTGACTACTAAGGGACAGAACCTTTAGCAATGTGTGCATCTATTTGCAAATGTGTACCTGATTTTATATAATAGTTTCAGATTCTCTATTATTTTGGAAGTTAAACTACACTTCTTTATTACCACTTTTGTTATTCATACAAAAGTAGCAAGATGCGACACAAACTTAAGAACTCTCTGTTATGTATCTATTACCCTGCACATGGTTTAGGTCAGATTCCGAAGGAAAAAAATTTAATGTCTTAATTAATTGAGATTGCGCTTCTGTCTTTTTAAATTTAATGACCACTCTCCTTCAATCATATAAAATAGGGTTAGTGCAGTTTTATTTCATAAACTGTAGATGCCATGGCTTTTCATGTTATATGAAAATGTTGTAAAACTTAAAATATGTCCAAATTGATTAAAATACAATAACACACTGTGAATTATAATTTTTGTGGAATTATTAGATGATATAACTTCTGACATTATAAAATTATTCATCATTCTTTTATTATCTTATGATTTACCCTGTCATGAACAAGTGTGTTAGGGGTAATGTTTGTTTCTTGCTTACTGTAACTGATAAACTACTATTATTAACTTTTTTTTTATAAATTCTGTTTTGCTTTTAAAGTCAAAATTTAGATCATCAGAATTCAAAACAGATTTGGTAATTGTGGAGTGTAACTTTCAAAAAACTGTTACAAAAATAGATTTTTAAATAGAATATATAATTTAATTATAATTGGTTATGATTGTAAATAGAAATAAAAAATTAAGAAATATGCATTAAAACTACTGAACGGAGTTATTTGATTGTACCAAATAGTTTTCTATGGTATTAAGTATCAGTGAATAAAGAGAATTAAATTGTTTAAGATTAAAAAAGTTGACAAAAAAAAAACTGTTGAAATTGTGAAAAGTTAAGAAATGTAATAAATATTAGTAGAATTGAAATAAATAGAGAGTAATGAGTTAAAAACATGTGGTCCATTGGAAATATCATAACTGTTAGCTGATTTCCGTAATAAACTTCAAAACGTTTCCAATTCTAAGGTTTGAAAAGAAAGTTGAGTGGTTTTGTTTTGTCCGTTTGATGAGGTGAGAAGGTGAGAAACGGATGAACGTTGACGAATATGTCCTCCGTTCAGATAGCGTGGACCCGCACCGCACCGAATAAGTCACCCAGACAATTGGTCCGTACGCAGACACAACAGTTTAAGAAATGAGGAGGCAACACAGCGAGAAAACCGCTCCAGAACAGAGGTGGGTCCCACCGCTACGTGGCTGAGGGGTCAGTCTCTGATGTCCCCACCTCCATTCACGCACCTCGCACGTGCGTTATCACGAGGGCACTTCTTCACACCGCACCGCCACGTCGTGCCACACACGCCGCGCGTTATTCACATTGGCACCACTAAAATAACCGCACCTCTTCAGTACCTGAACCCCAAGGATAATTATTTACTTATTTTTTATTGGCAAAAAGAGTCAAGATGTATGGTTTCGAAAAGTGGATTGTATAATACGATACGCCACGCCATTATCCTATCATAAAATAAAACGAAATTGATTTATTTAGTGAAGCAAATTGCAAAAGGAGGGAAGGAAGAAAAGGTTAAGAAAAAGTGAAAGGGGAGTGATTCCCATTTCCACACGCGTTACAGTGTGTTGTAGTAACTTTGATTACGTACATTTAATGTTATATTAAATAAATTGCGTTTGGCAATGGAGGAAAAAGTGAAAAAGAATTAATTTATGCTTAGATTTTGGGGGAGAAAATGGTATGAGTTTTGACTTTGTTGCTCTCTCTCTAGAAATGGCACAAGAGCCAAAGCCTTAAATAAACGGGACTCATTCATTGAGGCTCCCTTGTAGTCGCCACCTCATTTGCATGCCTAGTTATTCTCTCCCTCATTTCCTCTTCACTCTTCTCTCACAGCATTCATTCATTCATTCTCATTGCAAGAAAACCAAAACCACACAAAAACTTGATACTACTATAAGAGAACCCAACCAACGGGGCAAGGAGCAGTAACAAGTCACAACCAACTCTCGCAATCATGGCAGTTGAGGCTCAGCACATGAATCTCTTCCCCGCGCAGTTACTAACCGCCAGGTAACGCACCAAACCATTTCCTCTTTTTTTTTTTTTTTCTTCTTCTCTTTCTGTTTCTTCATTTCCACATATCTCACTCAGGCCTTCTTTTTTCACTTTCAATCAGAGAAATGACGAAACCGAATCGCGCCTTCTACAACGCCCAAATCGAAGGTGCTGTGGCTCTTCCTTCAACGCTGGTTCCGTTTCACCACACCACCCTCTGTGACCCCAACTCCATCAACAACTCCGATAGCGGCCTCACCTACAACATCCCCCTCCCGAGGAAACGCTCCAGAGATTCCATAACCGAATCCAACGTTCCTCCTGTCTCGCACAAAATCAAACTCTCCTCTTTCGACCAAGACCTCGTCTTCCATTTCCAGAACCAGCAATCGGAGATCGACCGCTTCATCGCGCAACACGTAATTTCTCTCTGCTTTCTATCTTTTTCCAATCTCTTTAAATAAGCTCAATGAAAATGCGTGGCTCATGGATTTCTTTTCCGTTTTCAGACAGAGAGAGTTTGGATGGAACTCGAGGAGCAGCGAGTGAGGCAATCAAGAATGTTGGTGAAGGCGATACAAGAGGCCGTGGCGAAGAAACTCAAGGAAAAAGACGAGGAGATTCAGCGCGTGGGGAAGCTCAATTGGGTGCTTCAAGAAAGAGTTAAGAGTCTCAGCGTAGAGAATCAGATTTGGAGGGAGTTGGCGCAGAACAACGAGGCCACCGCGAATTCGCTCAGGAACAATCTGGAGCAGGTTTTGGCTCACGTTAGCGAGGAGAACCGCCATCACGGCGGAGCCTCCACCGCAGAGTCGAGTTGCGGGAGCAACAACCGCGGCAGGGAGGAAGGGGAGGAAGAAGTCTGCGGAAACAGAAACGGAAACCAAAACGGTGGCGTTTCGGGAAGAAGGATGTGCAATGAGTGTGGGGTAAGAGAATCGATAGTGTTGTTGTTGCCATGTAGGCATCTGTGTCTGTGCACAATGTGTGGGTCCACCGTTCACAATTGCCCTCTTTGTCACTCTGGCATTAATGCCAGTGTTCATGTCAATTACTCTTAGGAGTTTGTTGCATTTTCCATATACCCCATTTTACCTTTACACCCAACGGAAAATAGTTACAGTATTTTTTTTGTCCATTGTCCAAAGGACAGCCACTGTAAGGAGGAAGAAACAGATCAGAAACGGTAGACGGTAGAATTCTTTTGTTGTTTTCATACAGTATAATTGCATTCTCTTGTTCTTTCTAGAATCTGTTTATACCTTAGTTGAAATTATTTGTTTTAATCTGAATGAAAGAAAATTTGAATAGAAAGGAAATTTGAATTTTTGTTTGTATGTGAACGTCATTTATTGTGGCTTTAAGAAAGGAATGGTATATGATATTTTGTTTTGAGTTGACATGTAAAGTGGTTGGAAAGTAATTAAATGGGAGGAGAAAAACAGAGGAAGCAAGAGGTGTGTGTCCCCCACTTTGTGTGAATGAATTGTTGGATGAGAAAAGTGGAGAGGAATCCATCCCACTAGTAAAAAAGTTGTTTTGTTGTGATGATGGGTGTGAAATGGCGAAGGGAACAGGTCAAAGGTGGTGTGTATATGGTCACCAGCAGAAGTGGGCATCGATTCCGGAAACGGGTATTAATTGGCGATGAGTGGTTTGTTTTGTTTGCTTTGATATGAATTGGTGATGTGTGTTTTCCCTTTGTTTGGTTTGATTATGTTGGTTGAATTAGCAGGAAAAGTCTGAAAAGTTGGGACTGACCTAATATCCCTGTAAAGGGAAAGCAATGAGAGTGAAAAGGAAACAAAGATAAGTCCCTATTGGTGCTGCACACTGAAGATGACTCTGCAGGAGAAGTCATCATAACACAACTCGACCAACCATACTTATATAAAGTTTCCATTGTCCAATAACCAATACCCATCATTTTCTTTCTTGTGCCACCACCAGGGATGCTTCCTCCCTCTTACTTACCCTTCTCTTTTTCCCACTCTTTTACTTCTTCCCTTCTTTTCTTACAATTCCTTCTTCCACATTCACAAAAAGGATCTCTATTGCTTGTACCACCTTCCCAATACCATTAACCTTTATTCTCCCTTCATGCATCCAATAGAATAAGCATAATGGTTAAGTATAAACCTTTTCAGTAGATCAAATACTTAAGTATAATCATTTAATAATGTTAAATGATACTCCCATCTTCTAGATTTAACTATTTTTCACACTTGTCACTTTAATCAAATATTATCTAAATTCCTTATAATGTTTAAATATACATTAATGTTTTTTATTTTATAATTATAATATTTAAATACACATTAATATTTTTGTGTCATTAATTTTTTTTTATATTTTTAATAACAATTTATTTATTACTCATTTATTTATGATATTTTTATTTTTTGTTTTAAAATTTAATATATTTTTATATATTTTATTTATATTTTATTTAATTTTATTTTTAAA
>Ga0123341_1006389_pt1 | contig 10661 bp, 4 predicted proteins | sample Turbeapinknodule_FD_89959 | JGI IMG/M metagenome (GOLD analysis project Ga0123341, IMG submission 89959) | Root nodule microbial communities of legume samples collected from Mexico - Turtle bean Mexico pink nodule | ecosystem: Host-associated > Plants > Roots > Nodule | place: Mexico: Nepantla...
ATAAAATCTTCTTATTTATAAAATAAATCAATACATTAAAATATATTTTTTTAGCTATAAGGCTTACTTTATAAACCATTAAAATGGTTAACAGTAAATTAATAAAAAAAATATAATACTATTCTATACTATACTATTAAGTGTTTTAAAACATCTAAACCTTTAATTGATAATTTAATTTTTAAATAACCTTTAATTGATAATTTATTTTTGAATATGAAAACTCTTAGATTCGAAAAAGTCTAGAATGTTCAGGAAATAAAAAGCCCAGAACTAGGGACAGTGAAATAATTTTGTTTTGGACGAGAATATCCCTGGGGACATTCTTGCTTTTTATTCTCTCCCCGCATCGTACGCCGCCGACACAGCTTCGAGTTTTGGCAAGTGCTAACATACGCCTCTGACACCAAAGCAACGCTCTCTGCTACCATGTCAGATCTGAACCCTTTTCTCTTCCATTCTTAATTAATTTTCTCTGCTTCTTGTTTTCGTCGTTTCATGATTAGGGTTCACACTCTCAATTTAAAATAAACAATAATAAATGCATAACACATTGTGGACACGTGTTTCTCTGTGATCGCAGAGAGAAGGCGATGGTGAACGTCATGGAGTGGCAGAAGCAGCGTTGGCAACCCAACGGCAACGCCGAAATGATGTACGTCAAAGTCATGACCGACGAACAACTCGAGACTCTCCGCAAGCAGATTGCGGTTTACGCAACAATCTGCGAACAACTCGTCGAGATGCACAAAACCATCTCTTCTCACCAAGATCTCGCAGGTTTCGATTCATCTTTCACCCTTATTTATTAATTACTTAGTTCTTATCTGTTATCTATATATCACATACATTGATACAGAAATGTGTATATTGATACAGAAATGTGTATGAAGTATGCTTTTGTTTTTTTCCATAAAAATATTTTTCTTAATTTGTTACTTATTGTTATAATTATAATAAAAAAAATTATATAATAAATTTGAGTTTTTAGAAAATTGATTTTTTTAAAAAATTTCGTATTATAATTGCCAGAAATCCAACAAATAGTTTTTGAAAGTGTCCTATGAGTATCATGTAGTGTCCAATAATAGGTATGTCCGACACAGATACGCCATTTAAGAGGAGTATCTGAGCTTTCTATGACATTCGTGTCGTAGACATATAATTTATTTAAGATTAGTGTCAGAGCTTCTGTTACGATGTATGATACTGTGTTATTTTGTTCTCCAACGCTTCAATTAAACTGTTATTAATTCAGCCATGTCCATCACCGTGTCATTTAATTCACTGCATAAAGTTTTTCTCCCGATGTGGTACTGCCGAATTGTACAAGTATGAGCTAATTTAATGAAGGAATCCAAAAACAAATTTTGATGATCAGAACTTTTTATTGAATCGGAAGTGGCATATGTTCTCAAAATGGTAGTTTAATTTAATTTCTATTCAATGTCAGTGTATATACTCTTAACCAATTGGATTTTGTAATCATGGGTTGTATGAATTCAGGGATGAGCATTGTAATTGTCAGCAAACTTAAAATGCATGTTTTTCTTTTAATGTGATAAGAGTGTAAAATCCTTTACATTGATGGTATATGCTTTCTTTAGTGGTGATAATATTGTTGTTTCATTGGTGGTGTTTTCATTGTCAGGGATTAGACTGGGTAGTATGTACTGCGATCCTTTGTTGGGTTCTGGTGGGCACAAAATAGCTTCGAGGCAGAGGTGGACTCCAACGGCTATGCAGCTTCAGATTTTGGAGCGGATATTTGACCAGGGAACTGGGACTCCCAGCAAGGAGAAGATCAAGGATATCACTGCTGAGCTCAGCCAGCATGGCCAGATTTCGGAGACTAATGTGTATAACTGGTTTCAGAACAGGAGGGCTCGCTCCAAAAGAAAGCAGCAGAATGTGGCATCTGGTGTTAATGCTGAATCAGAAGTAGAGACCGAGGTTGATTCCAAAGATAAGAAGACAAAGCCAGATGATTTTTGGTCCCAGCACAGTGTTTCTGCTGGGCCTTCTGATAGTTTAGGTTTCCAGAACCATGATGATCTGCAGTACTTGAATGAGAATCCAGAGTCCAACAAACCAGATTCTGTTTTCCCCTCTGATGGGAGTTTAAGATCCACCAGAAATTTCAACCATGTGCCTGTTTTCGATGGGCTGCTATCGAATCCTGGTATGCAACTTCATATCCTCTATTCATGTGTGTGTCTTTATTTTAATCAAAGATTGGTAAGATTGTTGTTTTTTAACGTTATAAGTTGGAAGTGAGTTTATTATATGTAGCAGAAAAACTACAAAGGCAAATAAAATGTTCTGTATTGTTTAGTGTTAGGCCGGATCATGGTGATCCTGGAACTAGTATAGCTGTATTTCCCACTAGTTATGGAAAAAACCACTCTAGGTGTTCAAGAGGTCTAGTTCTAGTTTCCTCGCAATCTCTTTTAGGGTTTAGGATTAGTCATCATATCTCAGTGCAGATTCTTGTGCCCTCATCATCCATTCGCACCACAGCCCCCCTAACTGACACTGCCATCCACGCACGAATACCTTCGTTTAAGAGAATATTTTTTGTGTAGAAAGTCTCAAATTCAGGATCTTCCGCTGCGCGGATTTCTTGAGAAACGAAATCATAAGAACGAAAGTTCAGGGCCAAACCGATCACCCCAAGAACACTCATTCATAAACTACTGGTACAAATCACATAAAGAAATGTAACCAACGTTTATTGGGAAAAGCAACCCCAAAGATTTTGGACCAAAAGCGATTAGCAGTAACCATTGTGTCTCTCTGTCTTCAATTATGATAATTCATAACCTAATCATGTGTATCAGGTGCTTCTTCCTTTAGGGATCCTCACATAAACTTTGGTGACTTTGGGCAGCTGGTTTAAATCAACTCTCCTCCCTTCAAAACTCATCTTGTCGTCCCTTCTACTTGATGAAGACCTCCACAATTTCCTGGGCATTCTGTCTTGATTTATGGATGCACTTGACTTCCCTTGGGCATCTGCATAAACACTCGAATGCAAGTTGTTTAAGTGGTCAAGCTATCTTCCCGTTGTTTCTGGCCTTTCTATAATAACAAATCAACAAGAGGAACCCCTAAGCCCCTTCACACCCACGAGTGCAAGCCAATCTAACATATTTTTTTTACCTTTTTATAATCCTGTTGAATTCCTCTGTTAAGAGATGATATGCCCTAAGTATTCAGTTCTGGATAAAAGAACAATTCTTCCTGTCAATAGAGCTTGTTATCTCTCAACACCTGCACCACCTTTACTTTCTTGGATTTGAGATTTTCTTTATTTATAGACAAGGCTTAGATCAGTTCCGTACATCTCCAATTAAATGACGAGGCATGCATATATATTTAAAACTGTTCAATACATCTAGTTATTTATTATTGGAAAGAATATTCACATGTCATCATTTAAATGGAGAACTTGATCTTACTTCTACCCTTGTCCAAAAATCCCTTTATATGTAATATACTTTGCATATTCGTGCATCTCCAGAAACCATTTTAATGAGTCTCATTTTCTTGTATATGAATCTAACTAGACAATGGAGTGTAGTGAAAATTACCTTCCTAGTTTTATTTAATACTGAAATTTAGCAAAGGGTTACTGTATCAAAGAATTTGCCAATCAAGACTGTTTTATTAATTTTTGCAGGAAACGGCTATCTTACTGGTAAAATGGAAGCCACTGAGAACTACGACTTGTATCAGCCATCAGACGACTTCGACATGGCAGGCTGACATTTATTGTAATTTCTGACGACTGTGATTAGCTGTAAAGAATTGCTGCTTGATTTTGGGCTTGTGTTGATGGGAAAAATTGAACCAATTGAAACATGAGAACTTATAGCTTATAGAATATAGATACAAGGACCTTTGAAAATGGTAGTGGACATTTTACTTGATAATGGAATATATTTGGGAGTTCATTTTGATACTGTGAAGTTGTTGTTTTTTTTATTAATGGTGTACCATAAGCATCTTTACGTTTGGTATTTGGCTGGAAGAGACGTGGGAAGAATATATTATGTGTGGCTGTGGCTTTCTTTCTAAATTTAATGGAAACAGATAGTTTAAGATGAAATTGTGACTAAAAATGTTGATTTGGTTTTATTTTTCAAATCCAATGTCCTGAAGACAAGCATGCGTGTTCAAGATCATGTAAAACTAAGTAGAGTAAATTAATTACATTTACATTTCTTTTATCATCATTACAGTGAACTTTTTGAAAGGAGTTTATATACATAAAAGGAGAAATAATGTAATTTTTAAAAAATAAATATGTATAAATTTAGAAAAAGTGAAGTGTTAGTGTATCTTGAAAAAACTTCACCCATGTTAATTTAATTTACTCAATTAAATATATGCATTCTTGTGAGAAATGTGCCAACTTATTACAAACATGCTTTATAAAGAGCAATGTCTCTGTTCATTTTCAGCATCATGCTGTTCACAATTGTGGAATTAGAAATTTGAGGAGTAAATGATTGTTGAGGCTGAATACTGGTGAATCTGGTCTACCATTTTTACTTTCTCTGTTACTGATACAGGAACCAAACACGGTCCTCTGCTCCTTAGGTCAACCTGCAATTTGTCTCAACATTCATGATGTGACACCTGCAGTTAAGAAACAAAATTATCTGAGATAAAGAACAAAATATAACAAACCTTCTTCTTGTTTAACATATTCTTTATTCACCTGAGCATGAAGATCTTTAATCGTATTAATGTAAGAGAAGCTCAGCATCTGAAAAAAAGTCTACAATCCCATAATAAAAAGGTAAAATTAGTGTAATTTCAAAATAAGTAGCTTACAATCCCAGAATAAAAAGGTAAATTAGAGTAATCTCAAAATAAGTTGTTATGCTCTCGCAATGAAAATTTATTAGATGGTCTTTGTCTCTACTATTTGATCAATGGTCTCAATCAATCTTTGTCACATTTAATTAAATAGTATCAATTGGTTGGAATTACAAATCAAGTGGTGATTTTAAGATCACTTAATAATTTCTTTCATCATAATCTAGTCACAGCCCAACAGAAGAATAGGAGGAAGGGGAAAATATTCTTTTCCAAGTTCTATTTTGCTTGCATATTTATGTCTTTTTATTGTTTGGTCTTTTAAGTTTTAAAAGTTTCATTTTAGTTTCTTAAAATGTTTTTTTATATCAATATTACTATAGTAATTTTATGAAATTAGTGACATGTGCCAATTTTAATGCATTTTGACTTACCTAAAATTAAAACAATTAACACAAAAATCTAACAGAATGTGTTGATTCGGTCTTAAAGAGTGATACTTCAAGAAATCAAAATGAATGAAACTTCAAAATTTAAGATCAAACTGAAAAAGAAATAAAATAATATATATATATATATATACACACACACACACAAGATGCCATAGTATATTTTCTGGCAAGAGATATGAGAATCAATTAAGTACCTGGATCTGTGCTTTAAGAAGCTTGATATAAAGAGAAGCCTCATGAAGAACTGAGACTGTGTCAGTCTGCAGATGTCCAGAAAGTGAGGGTCATTTTCTCAAAGATGATGTTTATTTACTACTAAATGCAACACCCTAGTGCCTAATTTAATTAGCAATACGAAACAAAAACTGACAACTATTATCATAGTTTCTAATTCTAAATTCAACTCAGTAATGAAGCATGAGTCTTTCTCTTACAATCTTATTGTGATTCTGCTGTTGGGATTGCTTTTCATTTTTTTCCAAAGGGACATGTTGTGAGTGTACTTAAATGGACGTTTATTTCCACATACCTGAGAAACCCACATTGACTTCAAATTAAGAATTCCAAATACTTTTCCAAAATTTTGAAAAGGAAACACTGGAAATGTCTTTTTTGTTTTGTTTTCACTTTAATCTAAAAAATGTTTCAGATAAAAATTTGGAACAGATGTATTTCTTTGAAAATGACTGAGGTGAACGTGCCCATAAGTTTCAAAGCAAAATGTAAGGAAGTACCAACTCTTGTGCATATATTCAGCAGACAACTGCATTCAAAAGCTGTAATTGATCATCAAAATGTTTATGTTGTCTCTACTGATAATTAGGAAAAAAGAAACTATCAATGATTCCAAATCAGTTGGTATTTGATAAAACTAGCAAGCAAAAAAACTTATATGGTGAACTGCAACCAACCTCGGCTTCTGGTTTGAGGTTGAGACATTCTTCTTACCAATAGTCGCGACATGAACACAACCCATCTTTAAAATGATGAAACCGGTTTGCATCCCTTACAATTATTTCCCTTTCAACAAGTTTTGATATAAGCTTTATTGCAGAGTGACAGTTCACACATGCTCGAAGATTCTTTGTTATTCTAAGTGTAGTTCCAGGAGCAGTACTAATAAGCCCATAAGCAACAGCGATCCTCTCACTATGAAAACTAAGATTCTCCTCCTTCTCTTCGTAATTCAGATCATGCAAAACAGATTCTGTATGTGGAACAAACCCAATCTCCTTCAACTTTCGGTCTAATATCTGAAGCTCGTTGAATATTTCATTAGCCATTGGGTGTGACTTGTCACCTACATGAAATGCTTGCAGCTTCCCATTTATTTCAATGACACTATAACCAAGGTCCTTATTCAGTCCCTTCTCCCTCATTAGAACTCGAATATGTGCAACACGATCCCACAAGCGGGAGGAAGCGTAGAGATTAGAGAGTTGTACATAATGCCCTGTATTATTTGGATCCAATGAGAATAGCTTCTTTGCAGCATATTCTCCCAATGTTACACAACGATGGATCTTGCATGCACTCAGAAGTGCTCCCCATACACTTACCCCAGGTTCAATGGGCATCTTCATTATAAATGCACAAGCCTGACCCAGATAACCTGCTCGTCCCAAGAGATCAACAACACAAGAATAATGCTCATTGCGAGGCTCAATTTCAAAGTCTTTCATGGAATGGAATAGCTCCCACCCCTCTTTTACCAGGCCAGAATGATTGCATGCAGTGAGAAGCCCAATAAAGGTAACATCATTTGGGAATACACTTGTTTGCTTCATTGCATAGTAAAGATCAATGGCTTCCCATCCTTGACCATGCAAGCCATATCCCATAATCATGGCACTCCACATAACAACATCCTTATCAGAATTACGATCAAATACCATGCGAGCAGATTCTACACTTCCACATTTTGCATACATATCAATGAGGGCGGTGTTAACAAAAATGCAACTTCCAAAGTTACTGTTGCTCACGTAGCCATCCATCCATTGTGCTAATTTGAGGGAACCAACATGTGCACTAGCTAAGACTGCAGACCTAATAGTGACAGAATCTGGTTTCACATTTCTTGAGATCATGTCACGAAACAGATGTACCGCTTCCTCAGCATGGCCATTCTTTGCATAGCCAGAGATCATTGCGTTCCACATAATCACATTTGGTGTCTTCATTTGATCAAAGAAAGATCTTGCAACCGTCACCATCCCACACTTAGCATATAAAGCTGCAAGTGAGATAAGCAAATCAGGCTCATCTTCAAGACCCATCTTGATGACACAACCATGAAGAGATCTCCCTTGCTCCAAATCATCGACATCGGTATAAGCCCTCAGAATGCTTACCAGAGCAATCCAATCTGGTTTCACATCAGCATTTCTCATTTGACTGAACATTCGCAATGCTTCCATGGATTCCCCGTTCTGTGCGTATCCAGAAATGATGGAAGTCCATGAAACAATCGTTCTATGGTATAACCCATCAAACACCACTTTTGCCACACTAATACGACCACATTTTGCATACAGTGCCACAAGGCCATTCTGCACAAACACATCCGACCCAAATCCATATCTGATTATATGTCCATGAATTAGGCCACTCAAACCAAAATCTAATAACTCAGTACAAGCTTTAAGTACATAAGGAAAAGTGAATCCATCCGGATGCACTCCTGTCCATCTCATCCACCTATACATATCAATGGTGTCCCTGAACATATTGTTCCTCGAATAACTCCTAATGATAGCATTCCACATAAACACGTCAGGGAAGCAAAATCCATCAAACAGCTTGCGGGCATAACAAATCTGCGCAAGATTCGAGCTCCCATTAACCAGTTTTGTCATGAGAAACCCATTATGTTGCAGCCCAGAGACAACTAACTGGTTATGTATCTGATCAAGGTGTCTCTTGTGGGTAGAATTATCAATAAGAGACGCATAAAAAGAGTCTGAATTGACACTACGATCATGGTTAACAGAATGTTGAGGATGAAAAGCTGATGAAGAACAAGTATATTTGACACACTTGAGCACCAAGCATGTGGGTATTTTTGAAGTTGTAACCTTTCGGTATTTTGTAGTAAGGGGAGATAAGCTAAAGAATTTCCAAGCCATAGAAGTGCCATTATCTTTCAATGTTTGTTTGCAAATTCTAAACTCATATTAACAGATGCACTTCAATTAGACAATGAAGCCTCAATCCGAGTAAAAACCACAATCATAATTTAAAACTGCAATGAAGCCTCTCCAAAAACAACCCAGCACCAACCCTTTGGCTCTAGAAAGGAACACCCAAACCCCACAAAAAAGGGGGAAAACTGAAATCTGAAATCTGAAATAAACCCATTTTGTGGGGGCACGATGAGGTAATCGTAATCGTAATCGGCACGTGCCCTCGCAGGTGGTGCTGTCATTGGTGACCACACGGTAACAATAACACATTTTTCTTCCTGCATCTACATTTTTTGAAATATCAGAATTATTCTTATAATTTTGGGTGATTTCTGAATAAGAGTTCCGTAACAAAAGGTGTTATCGGAAAATATGTTTCTGTAATAGAAAATTCGAAAGGAAAAAACAATTTTAGAATATTCTTTTCAAAACACGTTTTCTAATTTTCAAAAAATAATAAATCTGAAATTAATAAAATATTTGAAAGTCATTTTTAAAAGAGGTAAAATGATTTTTTCAATGAAATGCAGGAAGTCAATTGTTGGATACCGAAGAAACATCCTATATAAAATTATCAATCTTTATAATAAATCTCAATATTTGAAAGGTTTTTCTCGACTTCGAGTTTTCGCGAGAACACAAACTATATGAGAGATTTTGAATAAATTATCATATATAATTAATTTTAATTTATCAGAGACTAATCTTAACTTTATTTAAATATTTATAGAAAAAAATGGGTTCTTATATAAAATAAACTATTATATATAGGATTATGTTTACATGTATGATGTACGTGTGGTGAAACTTGTAGTGTCTGACATTTTCAGTGTTGTGTTTTTCCTCCCAAACACTCTTACTCTTACTATGTGTAATTCCAATACCAAATAATAGAAATATTTTATATATTCCACAATGAAAAGAGAACGACTTTTATAAAAGCCTTACAACCACCGAAAGATTTATTCAACTCCTAAAAACTAGCTTGACTTATTCATCTTAAGACTTTGTCGAATATCCAACATACAAAAGATATGTTTTCTTGACATGAGAAATAGTTTGTGTCACCAATTTGTGTTTAGTGCATAATGGAGCCAAGGAGTTTAATTGCAGACAATGATCTTACTAATGCATTAAGATGACTTTGCACTTCAGGAATTGGAATAAGGTTAGAAAGATTTGTTTTCTAATCATTGAAACTTGAAACAATTTGAAGCCAAGAAGGTTATATATGCATGAACTCAAACTTCAATGCACATGAAGAGAAAAATGTCTTTAGAAATAGGTATAGCAGCATTTGAAGTTCTCGTACAATAAAATTGCTAGTTATTATTATTCTTACAAGGTCGGATTCCTCTTAGAATGACTTATTCTTTCTTTGTCTTTCGGTCTTCACGGTCTCCAGGTGTGGTGGTCTCTGATTGGTTCCTACCGAGATTAGTGAGAAGAACCTGCAAAGACACTCCGATAATCAAGTTAGTCCGAGTACAATGTACAAGTGAACTGTGAATACCGAAAGGCAAAAATAGAAGGAGTCACCCCGAACTTATAAGAACAATTATTAATTCACAAAATTACATAAACTAGCAAAACTAATAATATCAAGCATGTGACATCTTATAATAATTTCCCAAGTGAAATATGAAGAATACAATCCAACAACCAAACCCTTGAAGAAAAATGCCATCAAAGAGACATAACAAAACAGAATACAACTTAGTACCTTCCAATGAAAACCTTAACTATTGAAGATGTTTAAAGATTTGAAGAATTTAAGAGGTAATTAGTCTTGGAAATTTTGGCCTTGATCATCCACTTCATTTTGGTTAATCAATGCCTTCTTACAAATGTAATACATTTTTCCATAAACCATTTTAAAGACAAAAAAAAGGATATAAATTTAATTTAACTTATTTTATAAATTAAAATTAGTTTATTTATAAACTAGTTTATGCAAAAGTTTTATTTTTTAAATGAATTTATTACATTTTTTTTGTCTAAATACCTCAAAATATATTAATTAGTGTGACACAATATACTTGTAATGTAAACATTTGGAGTAAGAATAGAAAAGTAATTAAATGCAACACCTTACCTAAGGATTTATATTAAAAGTAGGTTTGGACTAATTTTAAAAAAAATTAAAACTAATTGACTTTTTCAAAAGTTAATTTATATCCAAGTTAAAAGTAAAAAA
>Ga0123341_1006391_pt1 | contig 10660 bp, 10 predicted proteins | sample Turbeapinknodule_FD_89959 | JGI IMG/M metagenome (GOLD analysis project Ga0123341, IMG submission 89959) | Root nodule microbial communities of legume samples collected from Mexico - Turtle bean Mexico pink nodule | ecosystem: Host-associated > Plants > Roots > Nodule | place: Mexico: Nepantla...
ATATATTGTAGAATCTCATATTTTATTTCATTTAAAAAAATCTACTAAAATAAAATAGACTTTTATAATTAGAGTTTGATTTATATAAAATATATTAATATTTGAATTATAGTTTTAAGACACAATAATGTTAGAAATTTAAATTATAAGTAATGTTTAAAGTTAATAATTTATAACATAATTAATGAAATTATTTGGTCATTTCTAAATGTTATAAAAGAATGAAAAGTTCAAATTTTCATATGAACTTGATTTAGATTGATCACACAAATTAGATAAAGGTAAGATGATTTTCAAATAAATTGTCTTAAATTGCTCATCTTGCACCTGCTTCATATAACCCACTCACTTAGTTACTTAGTTATTTTTCTACGAGATGTGCATGCATAGTTGACTGTTTAACTTTCATAAACATACATAATCGATTATGCCTGACTTATAATCAATCATGTAACTCTTAAATATAATTAGATCATTATGCTCAACTAATCAAAGATGTCATTAACATACCAATTATGTAAGTAATTTTGATAATATATTGAAATAAAATATAAAATAATCAATTATAAATAAATTTGATCAAATAAGCACCATTTTGAACACACTTATTATGATTATCACTTTTAAAATAATGTATATACCAACATAAACACTGGGATAGTTAACTATATAATGTTTATGTTGGTATATAGTTGTATAAAAATTTGATAGCCTTATTTTTTTATGTTATTTTAAATTACATACTTTTAAATACTTTTACCTTTATATTTTTTCTTATTTTCACTTTTTTACATTCAAACAAATCAACTTTTTAACATAATTTTTTATTTATTTTATTTTCCTCACTTTCACTTTAAATCTAAAGTTTGAACACATAAAAATGATAAATATTTATACAATAAATTTGCTAGATAAAAAAAAAGGCAATTACTATACTTATAAGTTCAACTATTTGTTTATTTTTTTAAATAGATGCAAATCCTGAATATCTCTTACACATAAATAAATAAATAAAAATATATTTGAAACATTAAAGATTTTATTATGTACTAATGAAAGTATGTTAAATAGTTGTTTTTCTTCTTAAAACGAATTATAGATAAATGTATTAATTTATTTTTATTTGTAAAGTTATCTGATTCATTCTCTTTAGAAAAAGGGACTAATTCCCAACCACAAAATTATAACTTTTTTGTAAAAAACTGAAAAGTTAAAACACTTGGTTCTGTGAATAATTATTTTTGGAATTTAGACACCATGTCTATTACGGATGGCATTATATTAAGTAATTTATTTTCAGATAAAAAATCAAATTTAAAAAAGTCAACAAAGATCATGGACATTTACTACTCCTATTATACCAAGCTTTATATATATGCCTTTTGTTTTTCTTCTTTTTCTTTATACAATATTGCACACTTTATTCTGCTCTGACACTTCTAAAAAATGTCAAAGGACAAATACTGGTTTTAAAATAAAGTTTCACACTGCCTTCTTCTTAAACCGCGTATCTCCACTGAATAAAACATTTATCATGCAAAATATTAATAATTGCAGGGTGAAAAATTGAAGAATTACACTGATCAAAGAAGGAAGTAAAAATTAAGATTTAGAAAAAAATTATAGAATGCATTCATATATTTAATTATATATTCCATATCCAGAGTTTGAAAATGAAGTTCCTTAAAAGTGAAGGAAGTGTTTGAATGGCGTGGCATGGTAAAAGTTTAAGTGCATGATAAATAATTAAAAGTGCAATTAATGTTTTGAATTAAGTTTAATGGAAGTGTGATTAATAACAGAAATAGTAATAAATGTGGTATAAAAGTATTAATGAGGGATGAGGTGTGGAAGAAGCGTGTTTGAATATTAGGAAAACTGGAAGAAGAGTAATTGAGGAGATGCCAGCTCACATAACCGTCAAACTCGGACAGTGGCAACAAAGTGCACAGAAGACAACAAATGTTTTGATTTGAAAAAAAAAAAACCCGCAAAAAGGGATATAATATTATTATTTAAGTGATTTAAGTGTGTGTATTATTTTGGTGTTTGAGTGAGGAAGTGAGTGAGTGAGTGAGGGAGAGTGTGTGAGTTTTGTTTTGAGTTGCTGCTTCTTACTTTGTTCTTCTTTTTTCTTTGTTTGTTCCTTTTGAATTTTATTTGATTGTGGAGAGAGAAGGTGAAGTTGGGTGGGGGTTTGGTGGAGGGAACTCAAATGTGATGGGAAGCAATGGACTGTGCAATCTCTTTTCTTGTTTCAAAGCTTCTTCAAATCACAACCATGGCCATGGCCATGGCCATAGCCATAACCATAACCAGAGTCAGTTGGTTTTTGCGGAGACAGAGCCATTGGACGAAACCCTAGGCCACTCTTTCTGCTACGTGAGATCCTCAGCTCGCTTTCTCTCGCCATCCCATTCCGATCGCATCCTCTCCCCCTCCAACTCTCTCCGCTTCTCGCCCTCTCATCGCTCCGATTTCCCCGAAACCGCATTCAAGGCCATTTCCGGCGCCTCCGTCAGCGCCAACAGCTCCGTGCCCAAAACGGTGCTGCAGTCTGAGGACGACGACACCACCGTCAATGGCTTCAGAGGAACAGCGTCCTTCAGCGCTCTCCCTCTCCAGCCGGCGCCGAGAGGAGGAGAGACTCTTGCCTCGGAGAGAGAGCGGAGGGCGTTCTTTCTCTCGGGGCCAATTGAGAGCGGCGCGCTCTCGGGACCCCTTGACGACGCCGTTTCGGGCTCAGCGGGAGTGCCTTTCTCTGCTCCGCTCGGGGGTGGAGTGTACGTGAAGAAGAAGCGGAAGAAGAGCATTGCCGGGTTGAGGAAAGCCTTCCAGCGGAGTCTCTCGGAGAAGAAGCGGCCTTGGGTTGTGCCGGTGGGGCGGAAGGGGAAGACGGAGGCGACGAGCGAGACGGAGAACGAGAGCAATGTGCAGTGGGCGCTGGGAAAAGCGGGGGAGGATCGTGTGCATGTGGTTGTATCGGAAGAACAGGGTTGGTTGTTCGTAGGGATATACGACGGTTTCAATGGCCCTGATGCGCCAGAGTTTCTCATGGGTAATCTTTACCGTGCCCTCCACAAAGAGCTCCAGGGTTTGTTTTGGGAACTTGAAGAACCGCAGTCGCAGGTGCAGGGAACTAACCCTGCACCTGAGGTGGAGGATAATGAAGTTGAACCCCGGGATGAGGTGGAGGTGGAGGAAGACTCTAATTCTCTCCGAGGATCGGTTAAGAGAGTGACGTTTCAAGCGGAGGGGACTGAGAGCAGGAGGAGAAGGCTGTGGGAGTTTCTGGCTGAGGAGGATGATGCGGAGAACGGGCTCGATCTTTCCGGGTCTGATAGGTTTGCGTTTTCGGTTGATGATGCGCTCAGTGCTAGCAAGGAGGATTCGGGAGGTAGTAGACGGTGGTTGATTTTGTCTAAGTTGAAGCATGGGTTGTCGAGGCATAAGGAGGGTCATGGGAGGAGGTTGTTGCCGTGGAGCTTGGGCGTGGGGGTGGTGGAGAAGGAGAAGGAGAAGGCGGAAAATCCAACGACGGCAGAGGAGGAGGAGGAGGAGGAGGAGGAGGAGGAGAAGGGTCACGGTGGGAGGAAGCGGAAAGTGGGGCCTGTGGATCATGAGTTGGTTTTGAGGGCGTTGTCTAGGGCGCTTGAGATGACTGAGCTTGCTTATTTGGATATGACGGATAAGCTGATTGATACCAACCCGGAGCTTGCTCTGATGGGGTCGTGTCTGTTGGCTGTGTTGATGAGGGATGATGATGTTTATGTTATGAACGTGGGGGATAGCCGCGCCATTGTGGCACATTATGAGTGTGAGGAGGTTGATGCTACTAGTAAGGAAACGGGGAGTGGTGGAGGCATTGGGTCAAGCGGGGAGTGCATAGTGGAGGAGTCGTCGGCTCCAGACGAAGGTGGTGTCGTGTTAGGGAATGAGGGTCCTGCCCGGGAAAGGAGGTTGGTTGCATTGCAGCTGTCCACTGATCACAGCACCAGCATTGAAGAGGCAAGTTTGTAATTGGACCACACTCCCTGTTTCCGTTCAGACTGTCACATTGCAATACTTTTTGTCTTGTTTTTTTCTATATTCATCCTTCCTCTGATAATATATTTTCTACAGTGTCCTTCAATTATGTATTTCCTTTGGTAGCTTTCTTGAATATCATACTTCTATTAATATATTGCTAATGATGCTGCATTTTCCCTTAGTTTTACTACTCCTCTCCTCATGTGCTGTGATGTGTGCTTGCTTGTTTTGTGTCTACTTGTCTTAGCATATCCCAAAGATCAGGGATGAGATTGTCTTTTGAAGATTTGATCTAAATTCAGCATTCTGTTTTTTTTATCAAGCGGCATGTTGTTTTTGACTTTGTAGCTTTCATTGGTGCTGTATTGGATTTAGATGTTTGCTTTGTGCTTATATGCGGTGTCCTTAATTATAGAAGTTCTGCCTCTATTAGTTTTTTTCCTTTTCCTTCAGTCATGATGTTCTGATCAATTCGTATTGCATGTCTTGAAAATTGAAGCTTAATGTTTTGCAGGAAATTGTTAGAATTAAGAATGAGCATCCTGATGATAGCCATTGTATTGTAAATGATAGAGTGAAAGGCCGTCTTAAGGTTACTAGAGCTTTTGGTGCTGGATTTTTGAAACAGGTATTGTGCCTTTTAATATTTAAATACTTTCTTGTACCAATATTTCATTCTTGTTTACTTTTTACTGTCAGATATGAGAAGAATAGTGACTTTGATATCCACTATTATGTGACAGGAGCACTGATTGTTATTTTTAGGCACTGTATAATCTATTTACGACGAATTTGGTCTCTGTAAAAAAAATTCTTTGCATAGAATAGGTTAGAACTTAATGTCAACAAGAAAAGCTTACTTGAAGTTTAAATTATTTTGAATAACCTGCAGCAAATTTTTACATTTTATTTTAATTTTGGACTTGGAGAACTAGTGCATAGCTTTTATGTGTATGTGGTTTTTGTGATTGGTGTTTAGATGTGTGGTTGGGTCATCTTTGCTTTTTAAGACTTGGTTTTAGAGTAAGCCAAACTTCCTTCTCTTGCTATGGAGAGACATTTCATTTCGTGCTACCTGACTTTTATTAGTGCCTGTGGCACTGCTGCACTTGCCCATTCTCATTCACACAAAACGGAATCCTGCTTGTTTATCATCCCTCTTGTTCAAGGAAGCAATTCTTAGACTTAAATGTTATAAGAAAGTGTATGCTGACTGGATAATTTCCATGTTTCTGCAGCCAAAGTGGAATGATGTGGTGCTAGAAATGTTTCGTAATGAGTATATTGGCACTGCTCCATACATATCCTGCTGCCCTTCATTACGTCACCATAGATTATGCCCTAGAGATCAGTTCTTGATCCTCTCATCTGATGGTTTGTATCAATACCTAAGCAATGAAGAAGTGGTTTCTCAGGTCCAGAGCTTCATGGAAAAGTTTCCGGATGGAGATCCAGCCCAGCATTTAATAGAGGAGCTGCTCCTACGTGCTGCCAAAAAGGCTGGTAAAAAGATCTTCTTCATGAATCTTTCTTATATCTTTGCATATGGTCATTTGAACATGTTCAATTTGTTTTACGACAGAAATGGTGGAAATGACAATTCATTTATATAATTAGTAAAAGCATTTGTCTTCTCTCAATGTTTCTAAAAGATAGTCGAACATTAAAACTTCTTGGCTAAAGTCTATTTGGTCCTTTTTTAATTTGTCCTATGTGATTTTGGTTGGTTCCCTTTTTTCTCCCGTGATTTTAGTCAATATTTGCAATTTTGGTTTATTTCTCAACTTTGCATACGTGTTTTTTTTCTTTGATTTTGGTCTAATTGAATCTTTAGATCTAACATTTATTTATGGTACCTTAAAGAAATAATTGAATTGATTAAAATTAAATTATAAAATAATTAAAGTTTGCAAAAGTGAAAATTGGATCAAATTTTGATTTATTTTAAATGTAGGGACTAAAATTGGAAGAAGATTAAGAGGACTAAAATTGGAAGAAGATTAAGAGGACCAAAATTACATATCAAGAATTAATAGCGGACTAAAATAGCAATTTAGTCAAACTTTTTTATTGGTTGACTTGGTGATCTATTCATATGCTATATTTCTGGCCAAAACCAGTCACTACATCTGTGATGTGACTCTTCCTTTTGACATTGAGGATATATTTATTTCCACTGGATTTTGCTTGAAAAACAAAGTAATGGATATTTGAAGTTGTCGACACAAAAGTTGCAGTGTATATATTTTGAAAACTTGAATAAACTGTATCCCCCTTATATCTCGAGCATGTGATTTAATGCATATGGTTTTCTTTTGTCTTTAACTGCTGTTCCGCACCCTATTTTTGAGCCCTTTTTCTTTTTTAAAAAATTGTTTCAAAAATGTGTTGCCTTATTAGTATTGTATTATTCATAGGGTGATGCTATAACAATATGCTTAACATCTTGGTTTTCTGGGACACTGCTTTACTTGTTTGTGAGCTCTGTGTAGCTACTTTACAATTTTTTATTCTTTAGAATTATCTGACTTTACATATTCACATTTTTATTTTATATCTATATTATCCCTCTTAAGGACATATCCTGGAGGGTTGTCTTGTCTATGTGCATAGGATTGGTTGGTTCTTGTAGAGAAAATGTTTGATGCCAGTGGGTCAGTTTGTATTTTACAACCCCAGCCTGAGGTGGGGGTTAAGTAAAGTTAGTTAAGACGAGAAAATAAGATGGAAAAAGAAAATTATTAATGCAATATTGGAATTAACTTTTTGCTCAAATGACTGGACTTGTCAACTACTATTTAGAGATTTAGAGTGGTGATTTTTATTCAATTGTTGCAGGAATGGATTTGCATGAGTTGCTGGATATCCCTCAAGGAGATCGGAGGAAGTATCATGATGATGTGACTGTTATGGTGATATCACTTGAAGGAAGAATCTGGAAATCGTCAGGGAAGTATCCGTGAGACCTTGCTCAACTCCCAGTTGGCTGTATACATGTGATCGTAATTGAGGGTGCCTCTAAGCCCGTGTCTAAATTTCAAAGTGAAACTCATTTTTGGATGTTCATTCTGGTCTGCAACATTAGTTGTGAATAGAAGAACCGTACATGTTAATGGCAAGAAGCCACCGGTATAGCTCCATTCAGAATTGGGAGATGCGAAATGCAATTAAAATGAGCTTAGAAATGGGCTTGGGAAGTCTCTTAAGGAGAAAGAACCATGTAAAGCCTTTTTAAACTGTTCTTTTTTTGTTCCGTCATCATCGCAGTCTATTTCTTTTCCCATCTATTGTCCAGCTTTATAGAGATGAAAAATGATAGAAATTTTTAGTAGCGGAGGCCCTTTCCATTCTTTTCTTTTCTTTTTTTTTTTGCCCCTTTTCTTTCTCTGGTTCCAGCCAAGAGATGTGGGTGTATATTGGTGGGGATACAAATGTACTGACTGAGCTTAGAGCAGTCACTAGTCAGAGAAGAAAATATGTAATTGAAGGTGGATTTCTACCATTTCGGATTAACATGATTCTGAATTACATGCTCAATCTAATCATGCCATTTAAGTTGTACAATGAAACATTCCCTGCCCGAAACAATAGAGAAGAAAGAAATAAAATTGAATGTTTAGTAAAATCATATGAAAAATAAAAATAAGGCATTCCAAAAAGTTGTATAATTTGATTGATTTGATAGAAATTGAAGAGATGCAAAGAGAAATAGAAATAAAACATTGAGTTTCACTACTTTTCAAAATCATTTACTTCATATTGTTATTCAATCAACCAAACTAAATAAATTATGTCCCTAATCCACCTCTACCAAATAAATCACAAACAATGAGTACACACATTTTTGGGGTGTGTAAACCTTTACTTGCAAGACCCTCATTTTGACCCAGTTATATATGGCTTCATTTATGGGAATTGCATATAAGCTTGCAACAGTTAGTTCTGAAAAGAAAATTCTCTGTGTATTATATAACTGTCATCATGGATGTGATAATAACTACAAACTTAACATCAAGCGAAATTGTTAGATTTCGCTAACGTTATGAACTTCATGTAATTTTTGGATCAGAGTTGTTGTTAGAACCAAACTGGCTTTGCAGAACTGATTATTTTTATTTTGTTGTTTGAAGCGGGAAAATTGTGTTTGAGATATATAAAATAAGGCAGCTGAAAGCACCAAAATTTTCCAACCCAGAGGCCATCACAACAAACCGTGAATACGTGAGTCTATTTGCACCTTAGGATTTGAGTAAAGGAGAAACGTCAGCAACATAATCCATTAACATTCTTCTTTTCACACACCTAGTGAGTGAATTTTACATGAATCCTATTAAATACCAGATCTCACTCATTTGGTGCTCTAATGTTCAAACTAAGGAGACTCATTGGAATTTTAATCCATATAATATAATGTGCTGAGAAACAAAACAAAAATGTGTCAAAAGTATATATCACCAACATTCCATTCCATGTGACCTAAAGGCAAAAAAACGGGGCCATAGCTGAATGCAGTAACAGCATTACAGTATTCTGAACACGCTAATATTTCATGATTTCACTAATAATTTCATGGTTCTCAATAAATTTGGGCTAATTAGAGAAGTTTATTTTAGTTCTCCTTCTAGTAAATACCATAAGGATTGTAATTCCTTCAAACAAATGCATTATTCAGTAAAAGAGCACATCCACATATCAGTCCTACACGGTGAAGCATCAAGCACCAATTATTTCACTCATCAGCTACATACAGTACAAGATTACAGTTCAATGTTCTCGAAGAAATGAATTCTGATGAAAAGAATTTCATTTTGATTTCAATTTGTCATTTCATCGGACAACTTAAGATGTGTTTACATTTAGCAAAGGCCTAATATGATGGTCAATTAGAAGATGGATCCAACAAATTTTTAATCTGGCTTCGTACTCTGTCTCTAATGGAAGAACAAGGAAACTTATCAATCACCTCTCCTCCAAAAGCAAAAATTAGAACTCTTCTAGCAGTCTTTTGGTCGATGCCGCGTGCCTGGAAATACAGGAGCTGACTTTCTTCCAGATCACTTATTGCAGCCCCGTGAGAGCACTTGACATCATCCGCCACAATTTGGAGATTCGGTTTGACATTCACGGTTGCACGAGGTTCAAGCAGAAGACTTCTTGTTAACTGACCTGCATCGGTCTGCTGAGCATACCTACACCACAATAGTACATTGCTCATATATTATACACATTTGAACTTTAAGTCTAACTCAACCTCAAAACCGGCTTATAAAGTAAAATTTATAACCATTTATATAAAATGAAATATCTTAATCTCTAGTTGATGTGAGATTTCCAACACACCCCTCACGTCCTAATCGATGTGGGATCTCCAACACACTCTTCACGCCGAGAGTGACAACTCGAGCGTGAGACAACATATTATAGATAATCTGATAATGACCCGATAGCGGGTGACTTGATTAGCCCAATAAACACTCGCTATGATAGACTCAAAAATGGTCATGATACCATATTCTTTAATAGTTTAGCACTATAAATCAATGAAATCAACTTTTTCACCAAGAATCATCTGTTTGTTTCTCTTCTCGGCTTCTTTTAGTTTTGGAAACCATTTTGTAAAACAATTTCACACTATTATTCAGCAATCAACCTCTCATCTAAAACCGAAAAACAAAAACTGGGAGATACTATCTCATTTTTTCCTGTGTTAAAATCTCTCCTTCAATTGCACACTATCCTACAGCCTCCACCATTTGTCATGTTTAGCAGCATTTTGGAAACTAAAAACATCTTTTGGAAAATAGAAATCAACCACAACCTTAACAAAGCTCATTTGATTCACATATTGCAGCACAAGTGCATACATACATACCTGTTAACCTTAACGTTTCCGTCAAAAACTGCCTGTCCCTGGGAATGAGTAACAATGCATTTGTGAAGTTGACGAGAATAGCCCCGTGGATGGTCCAGTACAAGAGTGCTATGCAGGTCCTGCGTTTGATCACCCACAGACAAGTGCAGAGAGGATAAGTCGGTGACAGTATCAGGACCCAATTGCTGGATATGAAGATTGTGCCTCCCCAGTTTTCCTCCCGCACTCACCTCTGTAAGTTGATAAGTACTAGACGATTCCTGCAAGAAAACACATGACACAGAATCTCACAACCCGATCTGGTAAAGTCCACGAATATAAAAGGCAATGATTTGACGAATCCAAGATTGTGACCTGGCGAACGGAGGTCCATTTGATGTGAGCGGCACGGAAAGACTGTGTCTGGATGTAAGAATGAGAAAGCTTCGCACCTTCTCCGATGACCGCCTCAAAAGCAGCGTTACTCCAATAGCGCTCGTTCTCGTTCCCCGGCGCGGCGGAAAAGTCTTCAGTTATATGGGCACTTGCGCCTTTCTCGAGCACGACGAGAACCCTGGGATTGGAAAGGTACATGGTGTCGGAAGAGTGGGTGGAGGGGGGCTGCGGCGGAGTGTATTGGAAGTGGATGGGGTTTTGGAGGTGGCAGCCCTCGGGGACGTAGACGAGGGTTAAATCGGGAGCGGCGATTCCGTTGATGGACCAGAAGAGGTCGGCATCGGGGAAGGTGTGGGGGAGGAATTGGGAGACTGTGTGGAGGAG
>Ga0123341_1006392_pt1 | contig 10659 bp, 6 predicted proteins | sample Turbeapinknodule_FD_89959 | JGI IMG/M metagenome (GOLD analysis project Ga0123341, IMG submission 89959) | Root nodule microbial communities of legume samples collected from Mexico - Turtle bean Mexico pink nodule | ecosystem: Host-associated > Plants > Roots > Nodule | place: Mexico: Nepantla...
TATTTTATTTTAAAAAAAATAATAGTTATAGAGTAATTATTTTTTATTATGAAAGTGTGAAACAACTTCATCCTAGTTTTAATACAGAACCCAACATTTTCTTGTTTTGTTCACATCCAAATATTATTTTATATTGTAAGTTTCCTTGTTACTTGTGGATCAAACCATTGAAAAGTTCTTCACCATGGCCTTCAAAAGTCGATGCTTCCCTCTATGCATTTGCATTGTATTCTGCAAGAAATCTCTGCGAAAATAACCTCCATCAATAACAAAGCTACACCAAAACCATGAATGGCTAACTCCATCAAATACCCTTATAAACAATAAGTGTTACACACATTTTTATCATCTTCGTAAACCCTAAACCCTAATACCTAAATCAACTTTCTTATCAGCAGAAAATAAGAAGACAGCATGTGTTGCAAAAACCGCTGCATCAGTTACATTTGCTGCGCAATCATCACCCTCATATCAGTGTTCATAGTTTCCTCAATCATCTTCTGGATAGTCATCTCACCATCAAATGTGAAGTTCCATGTAAGTGAAGCCTCCCTCACACAATTCAACCTCACAAACAACAACACCTTGTATTACAGCTTGAAGGTCAACGTCACAGTGAGAAACCCCAACAACAACATCGTAGTGTACTATAGGGGGATCAAAGCGATAGCATGGTACAAAGATAATGATTTTGGTTGGGTAAACTTAACACCCTTTGACCAAGGCCACAAGAACACCACGGTCCTTCAAGTACTGTTTGAAGGACAAAGTGTGCTTAAGCTCAAACCTAGACAACTTGGTGAGTACAAAGAAGAGACAAGTGTGGGGGTTTACAATGACATGGCTGTCGATTTTGATTTCAGAATCAGAGCCAAATTTGGAAGGTTCAAGAGTAGTCGTTTCGATCCTCCCATTGTTCAGTGTCGGCGTTTGAGTGTTCCTTTGATTTCTAAGGCTAAATCATCACCTCCTTTTAGTGTCACCAAATGTAGAATGGATCGTTCTTTCTTTGTTGATCGTCATACTGAAGCTGCATGAAACCTCTATATATTAATGTCAATTAATTTGTACAATTTTTCCATTACTTCATCTGCAGAGTTATGTTATGTAGATGTGTTACATGTCTTTCATGCTCTCTGTATAGAAACTGACATAAATATATATTTTTACTGTATGATGAAAGCAAACTCTCATATGTTGTTTATCCAAAAGTAAAGATTAAGATTGAAAATAGCAATAAATAGTTTCTTTCTTTTTCACATTCATTCTGTAATTATATAAATTATTATTTTATTATAATAGTTTCACTACATCTAATCTAGTGATGATAATGCCGGACAGACTCATCAATTTGGGACAGACTCATCAATTCAACCCGTTGATCCGTTTAAGTCCGCACGGACCAACATTAGGGCGAAACAGGCTGACTTGACCTAAAAAAAAGGTAAAGTTGTGTTTTTGTATGTTGTGTACTACTATGTTAAACAATTAAAAACATGATCTTTTGCTATCATTCCTTGTCAAAGTGCGGAAGATTTTGGTAGTACTGAGAGTAGATAATATTTTATAGGTGACCATACAACTAAGCAATGGAACATTTGAATTAATTAATCTACATACATCCTTTCCCTTATTGATTATTAAATATTATTATTTTTCTTATATATAATACTTTTCTTAGAATTATTTTTAGATTATAGATTTATTCTATATTTTTTTACTGGATCATTAAATTGAAATGGATGAGAGATGTACTAACCTGCCTCAATTTTTCAATAACAATGTGAAAATTGTAAATATTTTGATTGAATTTCTCTTTATATTCAATTGTTCAATAGCAAAAAATAACAAACATTTTTATTGAATTTCTAAAAAAAAAGTTGTACGCGGGTTGATCCTTATTCGAGACGAATTAGCCTGTGTTTATTATGCGGGACGGGTCAAACACAAGGATATTCGAGGCAGTTTGCGTTACTCAAGTTGACATTCTCGTTTTCGCTTCATTCAACACTGCTCGCGCGGGTCCTTTCCTCTAAGGCGGAACCAAATCAATTTGACATCCCAAGAGATCGCTTAGCCCCGTTCATTTTCGATACAAGAGTACTCTATTAGTGAGTGATTACGCACTCTTTTAATGATTTCTTCGCAAGATTAGTCCATAGAGAATAAATCAGGTCTAAGATCAGACCGCCAAGAGACTAATAAATGGACAACAGGTGTATACGGGACGAGCCAAGTAATAAGATTTTTTTTCTCATGCTACCAAGGTAGCTTCTAGCCTTCTCTGTTTCCTGTTTGTATAATTAAGATTAAAAATATTAACAAGATGACAAGTGCGAGGAAATAAAGTAAAACCAATCCAACACAATTTCACATTATTTTTTAAATTAATGTCAATTTATAAACACCTTTCTTTCTTAATTATATATATATTTTAAGAATAAAATTTGAAAGTCCAACAACACAGACAATAATATTGACCCGAATCATATTATCATAACCGACTTGATATCAGAATCGAAAATTTGAGGTGGAGAATCAAGTAATGTTTATCTTCCTCTGAAGTTTTGTATAACTATAATGAATGATTTTCAAAGCAGTAGGAACATTTGATGTGGACATGGTCGACCTTAAAATGTCAAATATGGAATACTTAATTTGTTTAGGGTTTTCATACTATACGCGTTCTACGGAAATGGCATATATAATGAATTTATTTTATGATTTCATAATGGATTATATATATATATATATATATATATATATATTATTTTATTTTTCAAATGTAGTAGAAATTATATATTAATGTCTATGAGCTATCTACCAATAGTTGCAAATGGGAAGGAGAAATTTGAATGAAAAATATTTTGTTTATGAATGAACCTCACATATTTTATTTCTTTGGATATCATTTTATCTATGGCGATGGTGTGTATTTTTGTTATATTTCAAAAATTATTATTTTTTGTTTTATTAATCAAATTATTTGATTATTATTACTAAAACATTTTATTTCAAAAACTGTTAAAACAACTAAAAATAAATATATTTATAATATATAAATAGATAGAAACTTTATTTTATAAAAAAAATTATATAAAATTAAGAATTCACCAGTTATATATCATAAAATTTCTTTATCTATATATATCTCAAACATTACATACAAAATTTTATCATTATTTGCTCTTAATAAAAAGCTCTGAACCTTAAATAAATAGCACAAATAACAAACTAAGTGTCTGTGACCAAAAGAGAAAAACTAAAATATTAAGTTAATCTCCAATTGTTAATTACAAACCAGAGTAGAAATTGGATCTGCAAAAATGGCAACATATTCCCAAAACTGGATGATATAAATACAAAATATGATCTATTAAATGAACAACCCCTTTTACTTTGTCACATAAAACATAATATGGTCTAATTTCATTTCGTAATTTTTTTTTATCCATCAGAAAAGATATAATAAATGTTGTTCATTTTAGAAATGATTTACCTTTCTCAGATTAAAAGAAATATACATCTTAAAAAGATCTCAACTGCTTACTTTGTCACAACAATCTATTAAAACGACTTAAAATTCAAAAATTAATCATGTTCCAACTATTAATTGAATACATACATACATACCAAACATTCTAAACATCGGTCAGAAAACTAGAAACTCATTGATAATATCTTTAAGAAGATCCAAGACCAAACTTTAACTTATTGTTAGAAAAAGTTGAAGACTTTAGTTTTTAACCAAACATATTACGAAGTGGACTTTAAGCCTAACTCAACTTCATAAAACCGACCCAATAGCGGGTGGCCTGATAAGGCCAACAAATATTTGCTATGATAGATTTTAAATGAGTCTGATATCATATTACAAAGTGGACTTTAAGTCTAACTCAACTCCATAAAATCAGCTCATAAGATAGGTTTGGCTCATAAGATAGGTTTGCACCACTTATATACAATGAAATAATCTAATCTCTAGTCGATCTGGGATCTCCAACATTGAGTTTTTCTTTATTCAGGTGCAAAAGTCAACGCCTCTATGTGCACTTGTATTTTGCAAGGAAATCTCCAAGAAAAGATCAACCAAACAAACCAAAACGCAGAAACCATCAATGGCAAACTGCTACAAATAATTAGCACAAGAAAAAAATGTTACATCAGATGCATCTTTCATCAACCACTTACACCTTATATTATCAATCATCACACCATGTTTTTCAGACCGCGCTGCAGCTTATGCTGCATCTTCTTCACAATCTACACCCTTATGCTCATGTTCATGCTTTCCTTCTTGCTCTTCTGGATAATCATATCTCCTTCAAGTGTCAAGTTCCATGTAACTGATGCCTCTCTAACACAGTTCAACCTCACAAGCAACAGCACCTTGCATTACAACTTCAAGGTCAATGTCACAGTCAGAAACCCCAACAACAACATCGTAGTGTACTACAGGAGGATCACAGCAATAGCTTGGTACAAAGATAATGGTTTTGGTTGGGTGAGCTTGACACCCTTTGACCAAGGCCACAAGAACACCACCTTCCTTCAAGCAGTGTTTGTAGGGCAGAGGGTGATTAAGCTCAAATCTAAACAACTTGGTGAGTATAAAGAGGAGGCAAATGTTGGGATTCACAAGGACTTGGCTGTGGATTTTGATCTCGGAGTCAGAGCCAAGTTTGCAAGGTTCAAGAGTAATACTTTCAGTCCACCCATTGTTCAGTGTCGTCGCTTGAGAGTTCCTTTGATTTCTAATGGCAAATCAGCACCTCCTTTCTCTGTCACCAGATGCAGCAGTGGCTCTTTCTTTTCTGGTCGTGATGCTGATGCATAGAACAACTCTGATATGAAAACTGAGTTTACCATGTCAGTTAATTTGTTACAATTATGCAGAGATGTACAAATTATATATATATATATATATATATATATATAGAAAGAAAGAAAGAAAAATGTTCTCATGTTGTATATCAAAAATAAAGAATTTTTGTTCATTTGATGTGTCACTTTGATTTGCTTATGTAACATGATAGTTGTGTTAATCTCGTACTTCCAAGACTGTGCTTGATAGCTATGTTTATTTATTTTTTTCTCTCAGAATATTGACAGTGTTACTTTGGATTTGGAATAAATTATGTTTATTAAAAATAAATAATTCGAGAGAAATACCTACCTATCAATTCCTGATAGTTAATATTTGTTATTAAATAATTCGTTGCAAAATGAGTAAATGAAATTATAAAACATTTTTATATATAAAATAAAAGATACACAAACTTTCTATCTTTATGTCATCACCAATATAAAATATGCTTCTTACAATATTTTTTTTAACGAGAGTATATAAATGGAGAAGTTTTCCAATGGAGAATATCGTAAAAAGAAACTCTGATGATATTTATTTTAAATACAATTAAAGTTCGAAATTTTGTCTTTTTTCTCTTTCAAATCCCAATTTTTTATCTTTTCCAAACCCTACTTTCCTCTTTCACTCTCATTTGAAGATGACACTCTCTCTCCCAATTCAATCGCTTGTTTCATATACGCCATGTTGTGAAGATAAAACACTATCCCACTGCAATTTCCCTATTTCCTTTGTTAAGCAAATGGAACTGAATTCATCTCACACAGGCATATTGTTTTAATTATGTTTGAGCATATAATATTTTAAAGTCCTCAATTAATAAAAATATGTAAAAATTATTTAAGAGTTTCACGAAGGGTAGGGTAGTGATTCCATAACAATGTCACTGTGCAGAAGTTTGAAGTTTTGTCTTTCTTCTCTTTCAAATCCCAAATTTTCTTCTTCTCTTCCAAACCCTAATTTCTTCTTTCACTCTCATTCTCACTCTCAGACCTCATCACTTGAAGATGACACTGTTGAACACTCTGTCTCCCAATTCCATCGTATGCTTCATAGGCGCCGTGTTCCTCCCCTCTCCGAATTTGGGAAGATTTTGGGATCCCTTGTGGAGATGAAGCACTTTCCCACTGCTATTTCCCTTTTTAAGCAAATGGAGCTCAAGGGAATTCACGGTGACCTTGCCACTCACAACATCCTCATCAATTGTTTCTGCTACTTATCTCAAATGACTTTAGCTTTTTCTGTTTTCTCCAAGATTCTCAAACTCGGTTATCATCCGAGTGTCATAACCTTAAATACACTCATGAGAGGTCTCTGTCTTGAGGGTGAGGTCAAGAAAGCACTCAACTTTCATGACAAGGTGGTAGCACAAGGATTTTCCCTCAACCAAGTGACTTACGGGACTTTGATCAATGGGTTGTGCAAAATAGCAGAAACCAAAGCTGCCATCCAGTTGCTCAGAATAATTGAAGGTGGATCAACCAAGCCTAATGTGGTAATGTACAGCACAATTATTGACTCTCTATTCAAGGATAACCTTGCAAGTGAAGGTTATGATTTATATTCTGAAATGGTTGACAAGAAAATTTCTCCTGATGTTTATACCTATAATATACTGATTGGTGGCTTATGTAAAGAAGGAAGGATAAAACAAGCTAAGAATGTGTTAGCTATGATGGTGAGAGCATGTGCGAACCCTAATAGTTTTACCCTTAGCAGTTTAATGGTTGGGTATTACTTAGTTAATGAAGTAGAAAATGCGAAATATGTATTCAGTTCTATGATCCAAATGGGAATAACTCCCAATATTTACAGCTACAGTATCATGATTCATGGATTATGTAAGAGTAAAAGAGTGAATGAGGCTATGATTCTCTTTCAAGAAATGCATAGGAGGAATATTCTTCCTGATACAGTAACTTACAGTTCTCTTATTGATGGTTTATGCAAATCTGGGAGAATCTCTTGTGTTTGGGCTTTGATTGATGAGATGCGTGATAAAAATCAACAACCAAATGTAGTCACTTACAATACCTTATTGGATGCATTATGCAAAAGCAATAATCTAGATAAGGCAATTGAATTATTCAGTAAAATGATAGAGAAGGGAATTCGGCCGAATATGTACACTTGCACTATACTTATTGATGGAATGTGTAAAGTGGGTAGAATTGAGAATGCCCAAGAGACCTTTCAAGATCTTCTTATTAAAGGCTACTGTTTAAATGTATACACTTATACTGCTATGATCAATGGTCTATGTAAAAAAGGGTTGCTTGATGAGGCATTGACCTTGTGGTCCATGATGGAAGACAATGGCTGCATGCCCAATGCTATAACTTTTGAAATAATGATTTGTGCACTACTTGAAAAGGATGAGACTGAAAAGGCAGAGAAATTTCTTCGTGAAATGATCACTAGAGGCTTGTTGAAATCATAAGTAGAGGTTTTTTTACCGGGTATGGATAGACAACTAGATATGACATCTTAGAAGTAATTGGAAAAGGGAGTCAATGTGGAGGTTGTTCTGCTGTTGACACTCACATTGGTTAGAAGATGCCTACATAGAAAGAGAAATCAAACTCCATTTGTTTGCTTGGAAGTCCTGATATAGTTGAAATTAAGCATGATCTGGACAGTAAGTATTCTAAGAAATTGATGCACCTATTATTTCTGTTCTGCTTCTGCCTTTCAAGATTTTCAGCTGGAAAGTGCAGTCGAATTAAGTTTTTTTTTCTCAACAGTAAGCTTTTAGTATTCATTCCACCTTCCATCCCTTTTTCTGTTATTTTAGAGTTGTTCTATCAGATATGAATTTCATCCCATATGGAAGACAGTTTCATCTCTAATGTTGTAACTTCTGTCATCTGTGGAATGTAGAAATCTATAGTTCATTGGTCTTGAGAGCTTATTATGTACAAATGATGAAATGAATTGTGTATATAACATTCTTCAAAAGAGTGTTATGTAATGCTAGATAACCATTTGAAAACTAATGCTGCAACACCAATGAAGTTGGGTTCAGTGAAACATTATATCTTGAGCATTACCTTATGGGGTTTAATGAGAATTGACATTGGCGTAGTGATTACATAGAATTCTGCAACAAAGAAGGTGATGCTAGTTAATAATAGCTATTTCAGTATGAACATCATGAGATCTTCTGATTATATATAGAAAAGTGAGCTATATATTACATAAATTAAGTTGCATCAAAATAGTAATTGAATAAATCAGATTTTTCTTGTTTTTAGAATAATTTTGGATGAAAGAGTAAATCAAATTTTTATTTTTCAGAAGACTTGAAATAAAATTACAAAGAATAGTCAGGATAAATAAATATCTCCATACCTCACTCCAAACATATACTGAGGATTTATTCATACATTCGCAAATTTTTCAATTTAATATGTACATCATGATCACGTGACATATATATACAATAAACTTAAATATGGATCACTATATTAGTTTCTTATAGCATAGAACCTGGGTTAGTTTCTTATAGCATAGAACCTGGGCTATCTCCCTTAAGTGGGTGATCCCTATGTTTCTTGACTTGTTTATTGTAGTTTTGTTAGTGTAAAAAGGTTGGGATATCCTTTGTATCTTCTTTAATTTAATTTTATTCTTTTAAATAATTAGATGGGAATCACTATATTATAGAAAAATAAATATCATCAGTGCGTAACTGGAGATAAATTAAACAATATAATTATAAATTGAATAAAGATGACCAATGCGTAATTGAAGTTAAATTAAAGAACATAATTATAAATAAATAATCAGGGTCAGCTTCTAACTAAATATAAATTAAATAATAATAAAATAATAGGATTGGTGCATAACTAGAGATAAATTAAATGACAAATATAAATAAATAAACAAAATCAGCTCGTAACTAGAGATAAATTAAATGACATAAATATAGATAATTAAATAAATAAGACATAGAGATAAATTAAATGACATATTTATAAATAAATGTACACTAGTGTGTAACTTGATATTTCATTGTAATTGTGTAAAATATTTAGTCAAAAGCTCTATTTATATATATAAGAAGATGATAATTAAAATTAAATATCGGTGGATTTAATTGATCAAATAAGGTGTTAATTGATTATTCTCAATAGAATTTTAAAAAATAGTTGCAATGCTTTTCATTTCAATTGATCGTGTTAATCAATTATTTTTGTTTTGTAAAAAATACATATATTTAATTGATGATTGATAGTTGTCGTTTTGCTGTCAAATTACGATGATTCTAGTATAAACTTGTCTAATGCTATAAAGATGATAATATAGAAGTGGTCAAATGACCTAAACTCGTCTCCCAACGAATCCAATAATGATTCTAGTGAATAGAATTCAAAATCTATATGCAAACAATGAAAATTAGCAATAACAGTAAAGCAGAAGGGTTGTGATCGTTAAGTAGGGAAAATATAAATGATGATTTGACTCTCAAGTTCTTCACCAATGAATTTCTCATAGGTTTTCTAAAGATCATTCCTTTTACAATCCTCAAACAGAACTATGCGCCAATTTGATTCAACTGAAGCTCACCAGTAAAACATGTTGGTTTAATCATTACCCACCACTTTGTTCCATGTATATACTCCATGAGAATGCTTATCTCCTCTCTCTTGAATCATGCGCCCAAGAAATTAATTAGAACAAAGCGAACTAACTAAAAAACCAAAGTTTACGATAAGGAAGATTCTCAATCATACGTTCAAGTACAATCTCACAAAAACTTCCAGTAGATTAGACAATAAAAACAATTGCTATCAAGAATTGAAAAATGAAATTTTTATTCATCAAAACATAAGAACTCGATGGAAAATTACAAAAGGAATCAACCAAAAAATGTTTTAGCTTTACATTTGGAGGCAAAACTACAAAGAAGAAAAGAAACTAAGAAAACCCTCTGAAGCTCTTCACATAAATTTATAGGCTTTGTCTTTTTATAGGCTTTTCCTGCTCCAAGGATCTTAGAAAAATATTGTAGTTTAGATTTTATTAACGTTTACAACTTCACATAATTATTGTATTCTGCATAAGATTTGCTCTTGATTCTATTTCTGAAATGTTGTAGCTTTTATTTTATCTTTCCTCTTCTCAAATTTTTTGTTTTCTGTTTTGATTCAAAGAAACAACTCAGACTTTTGCATATTTGACCAATTTATTCTTAAAAACACAAATTTAACAAAAATAATAGTTAAGACTCAAATAAACCTAATTATATGAATATTGATTAAAACAATGAATTTATTTATTATTATAATCTAATAATCTATTATTAAATTTATTGAGTGTGAATAAATATATTACCATTATAAAAGAAGGTAATTGATTAAAATTTTGAGACTTTGATTCCCAACTCTCTCAATTAATCCGTTAAAAAGGACCTAATCAATTATTCTATTTTGAACCTCATCAAGAACAATTTAATTAATTATTAAAAAATGTAATCAATTAATAAGCTCACAAAACTTTTTAAAAACCATTTTCTACTTTTAAAAAACTAATTTACCTTTTATTTATTTTATTTTGACATTGTGCTGAATTAAAAGAACCTTGTGAATACCTTTCCTCTAACCTGGGTTTTAGTGTGAATAATAATAAATAAATAAAATCTTTTGTACTTATAATTTTTCTTTTTAGGCAAAATCTTAGGATGATTGTATTTTTTTTAATAATTTTTTTGATCGCCTAAATCTCATGTTACCAATAAATGATACTTTGACAACTTTTGATGTGATTGATTTAGATAAAAATATAGATAA
>Ga0123341_1006393_pt1 | contig 10659 bp, 5 predicted proteins | sample Turbeapinknodule_FD_89959 | JGI IMG/M metagenome (GOLD analysis project Ga0123341, IMG submission 89959) | Root nodule microbial communities of legume samples collected from Mexico - Turtle bean Mexico pink nodule | ecosystem: Host-associated > Plants > Roots > Nodule | place: Mexico: Nepantla...
AAATAATGTAGGAAGATAAATTAACTGAAATAGTTAATCTCTTCCGTTTTAAAATTAATTTTAATCTTAAAATTTGAAATGAGCTAATATTTGGCATAGTATTTTTTAATTTCACAATTTAGAAGATAAAAAAAATGGATAGTGAAAAAGGGTTTTGTTTTAAAAAAATGACTTTTAGATTTAAACATTTTTATTTCTTGATTGCAGAAGTTTTTAGATTGTAAAATTCAAACAAAACAAAGCTTCAAACTATAAAAAGAAAGTGAAAATTTTCACATTTATAAGATCCTGAATGAAAATATGAAGTGTTGGAATAAATACCCAATTTTTTTAAAATAAAAAATCACCTGATAAATAATTTTCAAATTATGTAATCCAAAATAAATAAAAAAGTTGTATAATCTAAAAGATATTTTTAACTTCCAAATTTTACAATAAAAAAAAGGATAAAATAGGAACTTTTATGTTCATGGAGATGGTTGTTTGATGAATTGGATTAATAAATAAATTAAAAGAAATACATTGACGTATGCCCAAATGTAACATATTCCTCACTCCCCTTTTCATCGCCCATAGTCCCACGTACTACATCTTCGTTCACGATCTGGAAATTAGGGGCATAAAGAACAGGCATAAAGTTATCTTATAAAAATTAAAGCCAAAAAGTAGAAATAATTTTCTAAAATTATTAGCATTATACAAAATTAAATATAAATCGGCCTAATATGCTGAAAAATACTTACGAATACAAACCTTAAATGATGTCTAGTGCAGGTTATTTTAGGCTCACAAAAAGCTCGGCAAAACAAAATTTAAGAAAACATGTTGCACAGTTTGAAAATTAGAAAAATAAAAGAGAATTAAAAGAATAACAGAATGAAGTACTAATACAAGACCCAAAAATGAAAGGAAACAACCCGTATAGCATTGAATCAAAATTTAAATAACCTTGTGAGTACAACTACAATCAGTCGTACACTACTTTCCTACTTTCCCTTCATACAATAGACAGAACAGCATGGGGCAGATCATTAGAAAGAACAATCAGTTTCCTAAACCTGCGAAGACAATTAATCTGTTGCAAAAATTTGCATAAAAAGCTCTTCAGATAGGTCATAGCCTGTATACAGGTACGATTCCAAGGAGATGAAAGCACTGCCTCATCACAATTAGCGTTGCTTCACATAGCAAGAGTCTGCTAGTTTCCTCAGGCGACCCCACAACCTGCCAATGGTAAAAAAAAGCTCAGTTGCATGGCTTCAATCTAAACATTATTCTTTCACCGAACTTTCTACTGTGAGACACTCAACAAAGCAACATTTGAGAAAGTTTAAACGTGAACAGAGAAATTTCAGGTGATAACCCACCATCAGCTATTTCACAAAAGAATAACTAAAAGTGTGTCTGTATATATTAACCTATCTCCAACATTTTTGGGGATAAACATACAGATATGCTACTTGGCAGTTTTATGTATACCACTGAAATAGGAATAGGAATTGCGTAGAAAATAGCATAAAGGTTATGACTTTAGAAGTATACCTGGCAATTAGTATAAAACTTTTTTGTAAATATTTCTGTCAAATTATAGAGGTATTCACACAGCACATTAGGCAATAGATTAGTCAGTGACTCCTCGAAAACCTGAAAAATAAAACAACAAAGCCAACATATCAACGCAAGTATCTGATGGATTATAAAACAGTATACAGTAATGTCAGGTCGCATAGCCATGACATACCCTTGGTATAAAGAAAATGGAATGCCAGTAAGAAAATTCAAATCATTACTAGCATGGAAGGGTCTAAAGCACAAGAACAACTTATGTGTTTCATGTGTCCTACCTCAGGAAATTGAATCAAATGAAGCCCCAATGCCCGTTCATCTTCATGATCCAGCACTATCTTCCCATTCTGTCACAAAGTTGTTGAACATAGTAAGAAGCAATGGGCACAATTTAATGAACGATATTTAGTTGAGTGACTATATAAAACACACTTGATATGAAGTCGTATCACAAAGTCGTTGAAACATGACATACGTATGAAGGAATGTACACAAATTAAAGAACAATATTTAGCTGACTAACTATATATAAAGCACATGTGAGACAAATTCATATCACAAATACAATTGATGAGAACAAAATTGACTGGCGTCAAGTCAACCATGACAGAGTGTAAACAAATACAACATTTATTTTGAACTGAATCCGTTTTTCATGGCATTTAATAAAGTGGCAAATCATCACCCCGGGAAAAAAATAACTTACTTTCTTTATTTCTTCAATATCTTTACCAGATTTCCTCATAATAGAACAGATCCTAGCATGTGCATACTGCAAATAAACAGCTGTATTCCCCTGTTTCATAACAAATTTAGAAAGGTGAGACAAGACAAAAATAATGTTCGATAAGTTTATAGGAATGAAAAGTTCAACAAAAGCAAACAGGAGATTCTTCTTAGCAGCTCCAACACCCATTGTTAATAAGGAGCTAACAATTAGAAAAGGCTCCAACTTAAAGGGAAGAAGGATACACTTTAGAGGGACCTCCGGAACTGAACCACTGAAGAGAACATCAAAGGATATGAGTTTTCACACTAACGGACAGTTATCAATATACCCTATATTTTTTTTTATCAAAACCGTAACAGTGACATTTACCACCCACGGATACCAACCACACATTAATCTCGAAAGTTACCCTATACTTCATATGATGCTTGCTACGAGGGAAATAAAAATAGCACAACCAATAATTGTCAATAATCTACATGCTGAGCTACACTAGGACACACTAAATGCACCTTATCATTGAGCATCTGATCAAAGCTGAATGTGTAATTTGTTAATCTGTTGATCCTCAAGTCAGCATACCTGCAAGCAAAAATTGAAGACACTAAAATAAGGTGCTAAAAGCCAACAACTCAATTCTTATTCTCATCACAGGCAAAAGTAAACTGCAAGAGAAAGATTTGTCAAGTCAAAAAGCAATATGTAGAAATTTAAGTTAAATAAAAGAGAACCTAAATAGAATACCTAGCCTATCATTTAGCGGGAAAAATCACAGAATGGCAAGCAAACTCATTACATGTTCTGATTCATTTGAGTTAGCACTTAGCACATACAATCACAAACCCCAGTGAATATTAGTATTCATTAATAGGATTCAGATATTAGTTCAGAATTTAAAGTACCCTATAAAAATACAGCTTAAAAACAAGTCAACAGGAAACCGTTATGTGAGATATATTTGTCTACAATTTGGCACATGATAATGCATCTACAATGGAGCAACTACCAACATCTATAGCCAGGGCAAAATGCTGATTTAGCACATAGAAGTAGAGGAAAAAAGGGATTGAGTTAAAGGAGCTTACTTAACAGCCCCGTAACCAACTGCTTCTGCTGTTTTCTCAATCTCTTCCTCGGACCAATCCTTAACAGCATCTGAAAGTATATAGGATTTGGAAGATTAACCATCAATGTATTCAAGATTCTCACAAAATAAGATTAAATAGGACATGAATTAATACAATTTAATCAAGCACAGACTTGACTTTATTGATGGTTGCACTTCAATTCATTCATGCTTGCATGCAAATAAGGAAAAAGTAAAAATCACACTGGGCAGCAAGTACTTTACCACGTTCAAGAAGGGATGCTTTACAGCGTTTTTTGGCCTCATCAAGCAACTCTACCAATCGAATAGTATCACTGCTGCGACTTCGAAATCGTTTTCCATCTTCCCCAAGAACAAGACCAAAGCCAACATGAGTACATTTGGGGAACTCATTTTCATCCTTTGGCAGCCATCCTGCACGTCTAAATGCCTGAAAGAAAAAATTGGAGGGGATATCAGACATTTTGTCTCATCAGACAAAATGCACAGTTATGTCATGGTCCATGAGTTTTCTCTTTTGAAAAATTGAAAAAAAAATGGTAGGCATTGAACATAAAATTGGAAGTGTTTTTAGAATAATGCACATTAGCGCCAGAAACATGTCATGGGTACATGGCTTTCCTCTTTTAGAAAACTGAAAAATATGAAATGAGCAAGAAAAATATTGGGACAGAATAACTAGCCGAGGGTACTGTAGCCAATCAGCAATACAAAACACTCTTCAATAACAAAGGGCAATTCGACTGGAAAAAGCGTACCAAAGAGTTTTGGCTACAACAAAAAAAGGTGGTAGCCAACACAAACCATAAAAAAACATGAACTGAGATATACCTTAAAAAGCATATCAAAGTGTTGCCACTGCCCAACATCAGTAACATATATATTCCAGTCAAGTTTTTCCACATTTAGACGGTACCTACATGATGAAAGTAGCTCAGATAATCATTACAGTTTACCTTCTGAAGTCAGTAAATTTTGTGATCCACATTCATATTATGTGCAGTTGATAGAGAAACAAAGTTTATATGAAATTAAAGAATGTATGCATACAAAGGGCCAATAAACTTGACACAGTGCATTTTTGAAACATATCAAAATTGTGGATCAAACATTCTTTCTCCGTGACTAATATGTAACATATCCAGAAGCTATTGTAGTGGCTTCTGATGGACAATCAATAATAAATTTTAACCACTGAAGTGAGCCAGTAACACTAACAGTAACTCGGTATGAGTTTGTTTATTCAAAAACTGAAAGTGAAAACTAACCAGAGGGATGCTATATCAGTTGAAGAATAGTTGTAGCCACCATCTCTTTTCACAGCAATAATTGGTATATTTGCACCCTCAACAAAAATCACACGAGCACCGTCATCTTCTTGGATCAGCCCTAATTTATCCAATTTATCCAAAGTTGGAGGGATTATATCGTTATAGTAGCTCTCTCCCTGTAACCAAATATATTATCATTCAGTACACAGTCGAATGTAACAGATATTGAATTAAATAAACACATAATTATTAAAAAAAGAAATCCATTAACTCAATAATCTACTTATTGTTACACTTATTGCACATCAGCACATAATTAGCTTAAACAGAGCCTTTTATGCTGGCATTATTGTTAAATTTAGGCTACAAATGTATTGTAAATGATTAAAAAATGCAGAGAAGTTGTTTTTCATAAAAAGTCCTAATTTCAATCTTAGTTATGAATAAAATTGCAACAGAAAGTTATTATGCAGCTTCTGAGGAGCTAGAAAAAAAATATTCAGTTTTCTTAAGCTAATTTGCGAGAACCCAACTAGAATAGAAAAAAAAAGGAAGAAAACAGACAAAAAAACAGACTTGATAGACAGAATATGGGAGATCTGGCCAAAAGACAGAAGTTAAAGCAAAAAAATTCTAAGCATGAATAGAGTTGGTAGTGTAGCAGTGCTCTTGTAACACAATAACAAAACATCTTAGAATACTCCCTGTGGAAGGTAAAAAGGAATTCAATAGACACTACAGGTGAGCTCAGTAAGTCAAAAAGGAAACTAGAAGCCCTACCATTGCCTCCAATCTAACTCCAAGGCGCTGATAAACCTTTTCAAATTCAGCTTTACTAATATCACAAATTCGCTCCCATGCCTTGCGATAAACCTCATCTCCACCCTGAAGCCAACGTTAAACACACATTAAATTTACAACCAAGGTCGTTAAGATCTTACAAACATACAAGACAAAAAAGAAAACTATCAATACCTGGAGTTGGACCACTGACAGTTGTGCCCTCGTCTTAAACTCAGGTTCATTATCAAACCTCACTTTGGAGGCCTTATAGAATGCCTAAAAATGCACCAAGTCACATGAACTTCAGAATCTCTAATAATAATTCACTTATGCAGTGGAACAAAAAGTGTCATAATAGAAATATATTTGACCAAGTTTAAACTAAGTGACAATTAATGAGAATATTATCCTTCAAGACTTATTATAAACATTTCCTTTCCAAAGTTAAGTGTTCATCAGTTGTAAGAATTGACAAAAGAACAACATAAATAATAAAAAATAACCCAAATAAAACGAGTATTTCTGACTTCACTTTTTTGCTAATTAGATTCTTCTTTCAGTAAAAAAAGAAAGGTATAGAGATATAGAACTGATTTCAATCAGCAGATAGTTATGACCAATTTTTATTCACAAAAAAAAAGAGAATACAAATTTGAATCAAAGATGCAGATAAAACTGATCACTTTTCTTTCAAGCACTGGTTACTTTTTCTTTCAACATGTGAGAAAAAAAAAACATTGTAATTCCTAGTTAGGGTGAACGACCATCCAAACAAATTAGTTAATTGGAAGGCATAGTTATTACTTCCATTAAGGAATTAGAAATTAATTCAATTATCTAGAACGAGTAAACATCAAATGAACTAAAAAACGTCCGGCCTAAATAAGAAATGCTAACAAAACAATGTATGACTGAACATCTAAATCAAAGTAAATGGAATATAAGTTTGATTTCATATATTTTCTCACCTGGAGATCCCCAATAGCTGTTTCATTGAAATCTTCTGGGTTTGGGAACGTGTCAAAGAGGTGAGCTATTAGCATCCCAAACTGTAAACGAATACATGGACTCTGAGGAGCGATATGATACCAATATAAAACGAGAACTTTCCTGATAGAACAATATTATGATTCAAGAAAATATGCCACATATCCCTGTAAAAATAAGTCAGCGTACATTCCTAATTTAGGGACTAATTGAAATGGTTCAATATCTAACTGATTTCATCTAGGGAGAGGGAGAGATACAGATAGAGAGCAGAGCAGTGATCTTAGGACACTAATTGATTTGGGTTAGTGTAAAACAGAGAAGTGGTACAAAACTTGTATCATACCTTCGTCCAGTTAAGAAGGATATAATGTGTTCATGCACATGAAGACAGCTACAAAAGCAACTTACACAAAACATAGTCCTAAGCATACTTAAAAGTCAAGCCTAGTAATGCTAACAAACATAATCTTATTAAATTGCAGTTGCAATTATGTTACTCAATGCCACAAGTTATCCAAAGGAAGCTAGTGTTTTTTTACAGTGTATGTCAAAGTTTTAGTAACAACACAAGTCACATAAACCATCTCACCTCAGTTCAAACATACAGAATTTTCAATTTCACAACACAAATAGCATTCCATGAAAAGATGATTCTACCTGCGTCCCCCAGTCACCAAGATGATTCCTTCGGATAAGAGTGTCCGCACGAGAAAATTCAAGCATTCGAGATAATGTGTCCCCAATAATGGTAGATCTCAAGTGGCCAACATGCATTTCCTTTGCTATGTTAGGTGAGGAAAAATCAACCAGAACTGTCTTCACTGGAAGTCGTGGTGCCCAGTTATCAATACCATCAATCAACAGCCTCTCTAATCTCTGCAGGATGAGTTTTTTCACTTAAAGGACAATAGAGATTTTGAATAAACTCAATAATCCAAAAAAATAAAAAAAAACCATTAGAATCTTATTATAGCACCCTTCCAATAAATGGACAAAATGTCTCGGATACACCCCACCCTCCCCAAAAAAATAAAAACAGACTCGAACAATATCCACATGACATCTCTTGCTCAAAAATTAGAAGATAGAAAAGAAAATGCAATCACCTCTGCTATCCACTTCTTCGACAAAACAATATTCACAAACCCAGGACCAGCTACAGAGCACGATTCTATCATTTCAGACGGCGGAAGATTTTTAACTATTGCCTACACAAACCAAACACACATAAATGATCCTCTTCCAACAACAAGTCAACTTCAATACTCAGAAAGTGAAAAACGCAAAAAGAAAAAGAAACGGAATTAACCACGTCTTCCTATACCTGTCCAACGGCAGGGGGACCCCTGAATCCTGACTGCTTTCCTTTTATCTTAGCAAATATACCCATCGCATTATTACTGCACCATAAACGAAAACATTGACAAGCTAAGCTAGCCTCAAAAAGCACCGGGAGTGCAATTACGTTGCAAACATGCATCCTAATAACGACATACAAGGCGCAACCAAAATTAAAACCCTAAATTCGTTTCCACAGTTCACACGCAACAAACCATTGGTAATCAGCGAATTTGACACCGGATTTGGCAGCGCAGGCATCAACTGAAGGCGAAACCTCGGGTTCATCCGGCACCGTTGTCTTCAGAGACACCTCGAACACCTTCGCCAACTGTTTCTTAACACTCGCCGGACAATCTAATTCCTGCAAGCCATTCCAAACAAACACTCGAGCTAATTAAGACGAAAAGTAAAACGACTCATGCAAAATGAAGCTGAATAGATAATAATTAATCGATTCACTGATTAATTGGAAAATTGAAGAAGCTAGGTTAACTCACGATGTACGCCATGGAATTGGATTGCGGCGTCAAACGGCGACGTTGGTGGAGTTAATCTGTTTGGAAAAGAACGAAGAATTGAAGGAAACTACGTAGTGTTAGCGATTCATGGAAGTGTGAAAATGAAAGGAGAAAAAGAGAGGTGAATTGAAGATGAACGAACCTGAGAGTGATGCTGGAGAAGAAGCTGAGAAGGGAAGAGAAGAGTGAGAGTGTGTTGAGAGAAATGAAATGGGAGCACGATAACGGCGCGAGTGAGCCTTTTTTTTCAACTTCCAGAACAGCCCTAGCCCTAACCCACACTTGCCGGTGGCTGGTGACGTGGACCAATTATGTTTGGCCGTGTTCGTCACGCGGTTACTTGGCCGTCAAGACTTTGACGGTTTCCGGTTAAAAAAGAGGACAAAAACTTAACATTGGTACCATATATTATAGGGTTTCTTTCATTGTAAGGAAAATAACACACATGTAGAATATCAAACTTATATGTAATATTATTATGCTTATTCTTCTTTTTACTTTGGCTAGATAGAAAAAAAGTATGAAAAGGTAATAACTTTTATAATGAATTTCAAATATTTTATGGTAAAATATATTTATTTTTTAAATAAAAATAAATAAATTTTATAGTTTATTAAATTAGTTAAAATATTTAAGATTATATTAGTTTAATTTTAAATTTTAAATAAAAAGTGAGAATTTTATTTTGTGATTAAATTATTATGATTACGGATTCATCACTTAATTCATCTATTGATCATTTTATTTTACTTATTTTATTTTATTTAATTGTGTGAATTAGGCTTTAGAGATTAGATTTTGAGGGCTTATGATTTAAGGTTTAGAGTTTTACTCTTGTGACTTATAGGTTATAATTTGAAATTTAAATAAATGTGACTTATTTTTATCTTGTTAACAATATTTATACTTTTGTCTTGTACTCCTTTATAAAAAAAATCAATTATATATGAGCATTCTAAAAGTCAAACGATATGTTTTCACTAATTTTTGTTGCGAAACCATGACAAACTCAAAACACTTAATTTTTTTACTTCATAAGTCACATTTTTTTCTTCTAATAATTATACCATTTTGAGTTCTCATGGTGCTTCAAGCAATAAATTCACATTGCTATATTCTTTTTGATAAAAATGTTTTCAATTTTTCTTGTATTTTTCATCAATACATATTTCATGCTTTGAAGCAAAACTACTACCCAAACCATTTTACAACTTTTTTAGGATGAAAACTATGTGAGAATGAATTGTTAATGTTCACAGAAAAAATGACAACATTACTACATGGAGAGTTGAAAACCCCAACTCCAAAAGCTATCATAACGTAATAGTATTTTTGTGTCTTATTATGTAAAATTAATATTAAGTTTACAAAAGAGAAGACAAAAAATGAGAGAGATAAAAAGAGAATAGAATAAATTGGTGACATAAATAGTAATTTTGACCAAGTTGTTCATAACAATTAATGATAACTAATTCAATAGATATCATAATAATAATATTATCATTAGTACTATAATAACGTTAAAAATTACTATAATAAAAATTCTAGACTAAATAATGATACTAATATAAACAATAATATGCAATACAATAAAATAAAGCAATAAGATAACATAAAATTTGTTTAGGGTTTAAGGTTGAAGTTATTCATAACAAATGATAATTAATTCAATATATATCACATTTATAATAATAATAATAATAATAATATCATTAGTCCTATAATAACGTTAAAAATGATTGTAACAAAAGTTCTAGACTAAATAATGATACTAATATAAACAATAATGAAAATGATAGCAATACAATAAAATAAAGCAATAAGATAACATAAAATTTGATTTATTCCAATTAAATTTCCATTTGACAAACAAGATATACATTAGGATAATTGTAAGAATCTGAATCAAGTACCGAGAGTGTCGAATATTAAAAAATGATTTGAGGAAGAAGAGGAGTGGTCTCATTGGGTGGATGAATATGTAACCCATATAAATATATTAAAATGACATGGAAATATTTTAAAAATACACTTTTAAAAAGAAATCAATTAAATACTGTGAAACAAATTTAAACATGTGTTTTTTCAAAAACTTTTTAAGAAGGTAAACTTTTGAAAGATCTAAAATTACTTTTTGAAAAGTGATACTAATAGAGAATTTATTAATTTTTTAACAGATAATGAATAAATTATTAATCATCCATAAAATTAAACAGATGAGTTTACATGATTTTTTTTTTTGAAATGGAATAATGAAATAAATTTAAAATTGTAAAACAAAACGATAGATAAATAGATTTGTTGCCACCTACTTACAATATCTATATTCACATAACTTGTGTACTATGATAT
>Ga0123341_1006394_pt1 | contig 10658 bp, 7 predicted proteins | sample Turbeapinknodule_FD_89959 | JGI IMG/M metagenome (GOLD analysis project Ga0123341, IMG submission 89959) | Root nodule microbial communities of legume samples collected from Mexico - Turtle bean Mexico pink nodule | ecosystem: Host-associated > Plants > Roots > Nodule | place: Mexico: Nepantla...
ACCACTAAAACTAGGAAGTTTTACATTAGGAGAACAAGGGCCAGCCACATGTTGGCGCCTCTCTTCATGGTGATGATGTCTTGGCCTTGGATTATCTTCATAATAACCATGGGAGTGCCTTGACATGGGATATCCATCACCAGAAGAGGGAGAAGATCGGACATCGACCGTCAGGATGAAGTGAAAGACCCCGTAAGGTGGGCCCTAGAATTTCGTTAAGATAACAATTAAAGACAAGAGATGTGTAGGAAGCCTAAGGCACGAGGGATCCGTGCATGTGGGATGTATGACGCATGAAGGCGCAGCATCATGGATAATCCTAGGGGGCGTAAGGCCCAGAAGAATTAGGGTTTCCAGGGAAGTTGCATGCATGGCACGTGGGTACTTAGGCACCCGCAAAACAGATGGCGCTGAAAGATTAGATGCACCAAGTTGGGACCTAGGCGGCCATTCTGATTATTCGTTGCACTCCAGTTAAAGGAAGTTCATGTGCTAGATACGCTAAGATTACACAATAGCAGCACAGGGACACTTCCCAAGGAACCCTAGACAGTGGTAATAGAACAGAGGTAAACCCTAGTTTCAACCTATATAAAGGGTGCTAAGAACCCTAGTAAGGTACGCAGCTTTTGAGACTAAAGCTATTTTATACACTTGATGTTCTTTGCCCTAAGACTGACTTGAGCGTCGGAGTGCAAACGGTCGCTAGGGCGTCCCTTTGTCTTTGCAGGTGAGAAGTTTCTTGACGAGGAAAGTACAATTCTCAGGCGAGGATAGAAGGGTCAGAGCCACCGTTGAAGTCAACCGGCGAAGCGAGTCAACCGGACAAAACAAAACCTTTTTCCTCTTCTCCATGAAAATTCCTGGAAAACAAATGACAGGAAATGACATTGATGACCAAGGACATCACTAGACACTTCACAACTAGGCTAGTCTTATTGGCATATAAGACCAGACCCCAATAGACCTCAGAAAAGCCTCAGCAGAAGAAAAACCAAACATGGACTAGAATATTAGTTGCTCTTCCTTCTAGTCTTTTCACAAGACAAGTTTATGTAAAAGAAATTGGGCTCACTTTAGTGGTGCCAAATTGAAGAATAAACTAGAGTAGGTTGTACTTAGTAAATTGGGCTTGTGTCAAACCCAACTTTCACGACATGTGCACCTAGGTTTAGGGTTTCTTTGACGTAACTTCTAGAAGGTTTCTCACAAATGACATCCTTACCCCTTTCACTCTTGCTCCCCAAGTCACTCTCTCCCATATAAAGGATGTCTTGCCTCATGTATTTTAACACTTGAATTTGAATTAAGAAGAGAAACTCTATTAGAGTGTTTAGTGAGCCGAGTCTCCTAGAATTTGGGTCTTATCTTGAGTGCTTTACAATTCAAGTGGCAGTTCTTCACCACTCATCTTGGATTCTCCTCCCCCTCTAAGTGGCATGACCACACCTTCATCATCCTAAGCTTTTGTTTTCATTCATCTTTTTACTTTGTCATTCCTTTATGTTCTTGTGTTCATCTTTTTCTATTCAGCTTCCATCTTCTTTTCTTCCGTTATATGCTCTTTAATTCCGCACCTATAATTGTGTTTTCTCTTTGCCCTCTAGAAGTGAACCTTGACATTTACTTAGCCACTTGTTTAGATTCATGTCCAGTGGGAATCTTCTTTGGTTTTCTCACTATATCCTGCTTAAAATAAAAAACCATAAACAAAGTGCAACCCATAAAAATGTGCAATTCTAAAATAAACTCATGCGGTATTCAGAGCATGGTTATATTGTGCTTAATTGCTTGAGTTGATTTCTGCCTTTAAATTCCAGCATATTTCAATTATGTCTTTATCTTCCATCAATTTAAATTCTTGTCATTTACAATTTCAAATTTTTATTCATCAAGCGATTTAAATTCTACTTTTGAATTATTTGTTTCAATTTTTTTCCTTACATATTTTACTTTAAATCCATTCTACTTATTTTAACTTTAGATTGTGAAAAACTCAAAGTAATAAGAATTTATTTAAGTGGTAGTTGATTTAGTTCCAAACAAAGAATTCAAGTGATCATATGAATTGTATCCCAATACATTTGTGAAAATTGAAAGTGAATAAAAAATATGCATGTCAAGAATATGGACATTTTAATTCCATAAAAACAAAAGTAAAGACACTTCTCAAGTTTAAAATTACTAAAAAAAAGATTCTTTTTATGTGGCAAATTGTTTTCATTTTTTGTGAAATTTTATCCTTCTTGCTTTAACAATTTCTAAAAATAAAGAAAAAACTTCATAGGTAAAAGTTTAAGTAAGTTTCTTTGAGTTCTCATTTCCGAAATGAATTCTTGGGAACTTGGATGGATTGGGAGAAGCTTGATGGAAGGTGTACTGAACAGGAATGCTCGGGACCTCGGCCTAGAAAGGTAATTAAGATAAAAGATAAAGATATATTTTATCTGTTGTGATATTATTCTGAAGACAAAAGAGATATTTTATCTCTTGTGATAATATGCAAGTTAGTTATATATTAATTAATACATGTTAGTTACATATTAATTAATAATTGTTGAGAATAAAAGAGGTGCAACCGAGAAAAATGGTGCAAATGTTAAACAAAATGTTCTCCTACTATTAGCACCTGAAGATAAGTGGTGCCCCTGAGCAGGTGCTTTTATGTTATTATTTTATGCTTTTAGTAGAGATTATATTCTAGTGAGTGAAAGTTGTTAAACGAGTAAGCTATAAAAGGGGCCTGAGACCCCAGGTATTTGACATTGTTTTTGAATACTAGACTGTAACTGAATACTTATCTTATTTTAGTAAGCTTTCTCTGACTTGATCGTCGGAGTGTGATCAACAAGTAGAGCCCCCTCTGTCCCAACGAAACCGTGTTCCAGTGCAACGAGAAGACGCAGAAAAGATTCTTGAGGAGACAGGTTAGAAGTGGAGCTTTCCACCCAAGTCAACCGGCAAGAATAGGAGGAATGGAACACGGAAGGCTTAAATGGAGCTATGGATTTCTTGAAGGTTCATGAAGAGTAGGGAGAGTGACAGGTTGGGCCATATCACTTGGAGAGGTGAAGAAGAAGACCAAAGGTGTCTATCCTAGAGAGGTTTAGACAAGAGAGTGAGAAGGCTAGCAACTTGGCAGTATAACACTCTATAATTGATCTTATTAAAATGAGAGTCAAACACCCCATTATATAGTTGTGAGGTCTGGCCAAGGTTTCAAGAAAAGAGTGGGAAAATTCAAACTATTTAGGTTTGAATTAGGTCACATGGAAAAGATGTTCAAGTGTGCATTGTGTGACCTATTATGGTCTAACTAACCGGTCTAGGTTAATTAGAGTCTTCATGAAACTTTAATTTAACCTAGGTTGGTTTTTAGATGGCTAATTTCAACCCTAACTCAAAATAAGAAAAATTACTAGTAAAATTCCTAATCTAAATTTAGCAAAAATTTAAACTCTACTCTAGAAAATCAACACTAGGTTATGACATTTTTTAACATGTATAAAAGGGTATCTCTCCCATCAGTAGAGAGTCCCAATCTTCTTGAATTCTCCTTGCCATTGACCTAGTGTTTGGTTCTGAGTTGCGCCTTCTGCCATCATCTCCTCCCTGTTGAAGAGGATTTGTTCTCAAAATCACGTCTTTGCCTCTCCATCTACACTACGTACAAAAGGTGTTAAATCCATAACATTGAAGGTAGCATGTACTCAATATTCCTCAGGCAGATCTAATTGATATACATTATTATTTATTTTCTTGAGGACTTGGAAAGGACCATCTCCCCAGGGAATAAGCTTACGCTTCCTTTGACTAGGAAATTTATCTTTTCTAAGGTGAAGCCAAACCCAGTCTCCCTCTTAAAAAATCATCTCTTTCTTCCCCTTTTTGTATTTGGTCTCTAATCTTCTCATGCAATTTCTTTACAAATTCGGATTTTGTTACCCCTTCCTTATGCATAAATTCTTGTGGATTAGGAAAAAGTAGCAAATCCAAAGGAGTGTGAGCATTAAAACAATATACAACCTCAAATGGAGAAATATTAGGAGTCTAGTGGACCACTACATTATATGCAAACTCAATATGAGAAAGGTACTCATCCCTGTTGAAAATGAAGCTTTGATGCCTCCAAATCCTTTAAGACAACTTGAAGACCTTGTTGATGTGTTTAGGGTTGATTTTTGAATCTCTTAACAGCTTTTCATTAAACTGTTATATCTGTTTTCAATTATTTACAAAATTGTTTTGGCTCATGTTAAACTGATTAAAACGGCTAGTTTTATGAGCTATAAAGCTGTGATTACCCTTCCTATTTGTATGAGAGAAAAGATTCTGAAAATATTTTTGATTGAAAGTTTGGATTCAAGAAAGCAAGATTTCCTTGAGTTGTGCTTTGGTTAAAGAGTGGGTTAGGAGCAACTGTGATTTCCTGTAATCAGGTGTAATATGTTCCATACTCTTTTGTAATTGTTTTTCTGTTTGAATACTTGTAATCTGTGTATTTGTAAAGTCAGAGGGTTGTTCTGACTGTGTGTGTTTGAAATCAAAGAGGGTGTGTGTTCTTGAGTGATCAAGATCACCTCTTTGAGGTTGTGGTGTGTTGTAATCTGTTGTTGGTTACCTAGTGAAATACCCAGTGGTTTTCTGGAGACTAAATGTAGATCTGGTAAGGAGTGAACCAGTATAATTGTTTGTGTTTTTTTTTTCTCTCTCTCTCACTCATTTAAAATCTGTTTCACTTGTGATTTTATCTCTACTGCCATAAACAATCGATTAAATCGTATTTTCAACCGGTTGTTTTTCTGATAACAATTTTCATAAATTTATTTTCTTGCCTGATCTGATTCTTTGATCTGTAAATCATCATTAATCTTCATTCTTAGCCTGTATTTACGAAAAACTTGCCTTAAACAATTCACCCCCCCTCCTGTTAAGGCCATTAATTCTAACAATTGGTATCAGAGCTAGGTTTTTGAAATTTTCTCAAGTTCTGTTTTTCAAATCTGTTTTAATGGCTGACAAGTTACCTTTTATGGAGGGAGCTTCTATCAATAGACCACCTTTATTCTGTTGTGTGAACTATCAATTCTGGAAAGTTAAAATGAAAATTTTTATTCAATCTACAAATAAAGGATGCTATAGAGAGTGGACCTTTTATTCCACAAGTAAAAAAGGATGATGTGTTTGTTGATAAACCTTGGTCTGAATGGACTGAGACAGATAGTAAGAAAGTTAAGTTTGACTGGATTGAAAAGAATATATAACTTTTGCATTAAGTTGTGATGAATTTTTCAGGATATCTCATTGTGCAACTGCAAAAGAAATGTGAGACATTATTGAAGTCACACATGAGGGGACAAATGATGTCAAGAGGGCAATGAAGCATGCTATCATTCAAGAGTATGAAATGTTCAGGATGCAGAAGGGAGAATCAATATCTAAAGTGCAAAGAAGATTCTCTCACATTGTAAATCATTTTATAGGCCTTGGGAAGACCTTTGAGAAAGAGGAACTAAATATAAAGATTCTCAAATGTCTGGACAGAACATGGCAGTCAAAGGTTACTGCTATATCAGAATCAAAAGATCTAACCTCAATGTCTACAACCCCTTTGTTTGGTAAGCTGAGGGAGCACGAATTAGAAATGAACCATTTGTTTTTCCAAGAGAATGAGGACAAGCACAACAAAGGCATAGCTTTGAAAACAGCTGAACATAGAAGGTGTCAAGACTCAAGTGATAGTGAGGAAGATACATTTAGCTTGTTGTCAAAGAAGTTTAGCAAATTCTTTAGAAAAAACAGTAACAAACACCAATCTTCCAAAAGGTACAATTCCAAGAAACTAAGTGATTTCAATACTAATAAGTATACTTGCCTTGGATTTGGTGAGAAGGGACATATCAAAGTAAAATGTCCAAACAGTGAAGCTAAGGAGACAACAGATTTCAAGAAAGGAGAAAGAAGAGGCAAGACAAAGAAAACCTATATAGCTTGGGAGGATAATGAAGTCTCTTCTTCCAACTCCTCCTCTGAAGATGCAAAGACTAATTTGTGGCTAAAATCTTCTATCTCAAGTAGTGTAAATTCAACTTCTTCATCTAAAGGTGATAGCTATTATCAACTTCTTGAGGCTTTTAAGGAGACTCGTGAATAAGCAAATAAGTTAGCCCTCTTAAACAATAGATTGAAAGGTCTGAACAATTGGTTGGAAACAAGAGTTAAAAACTTAGAAAAAGAGCTAGATAATTCCATAAGTGATTTTGAAACACTTGATATCATTTATAAAAACTTTTCTTGTGAATGTAACTCAAGTTCTTGTGAAAATTTCAAAATCCTTAAAAACAAAGTTTTTTATCATGTGAAAACTGTGGATAAACTCACCAAAGGAAAATCAAATTTTGAGAGTGTGCTAGCATTTCAAAGTTGAGTGTTTGGAAAATCTGGTCTTGGATTTTATCCACAGAACAAGAACAATGAAAGTTCAAAACTGTTTTCAACCTTTGAAGAAAAACAATCAATTAAAAAATCGAAACAACCGATTGTTTCCTGCTCCTATTGTTCAAAAAAAGGCCATTCTATTAGTTTTTGCAAAGCCAAAAAAATTCTTGTTCCTAGAGGCATATCGAAATGAATTCCTAAGAATCCTAAAAGTTCTAATGATCAATCTAACATGATGAAAGGACCCAAATTCTTCAATGGATCATTATTTGATATTTTTTTTTTAGGATTTTGCTTCCATATTGCAGGATCTGTATAATCTTGCCTAAATGGATGCATATGCTCGTGATAAAGCTTTGTTTCTGGTGTTATAAACAATGTCAATTTTGTACAGTGATCTTGAAGAATAATTTTTCATTTCTTTTTATTCTTCTTATACTTGAACAAACTGTACTAAAACCTATTCAGTGATTTTGCAATCAATTTCTGGCTCATCTAATTTTTTATCTTCTCTAATCTCATACAAACAATATGTGCTTTGATTTGTATCTATGAATTTTGATTTCTATTGAAGAATTTGGTTTTTGTTAATCGCAAATTATTGTCACAGAAAATCAATCGATTGTTTTCACGAAACAACCGATTGTTTCAGCCTTGACAGCATTGTGGTTAATTCTGCTTTATTTCTCTATGCCTCGATAAGTATCTCTGATCACTCTCAGAGTCGTTGGTGGTCAATGGTGCATTAATTACTGCTTTGAACATGTTCTCTTTGTGCACTTACTGCCATTTATGGAATATATTCCTACATATCTTGGAAATTAAAAACTTTTTAGGCTTGGTCAAATCAGCATTTGATCTTTATTTGTGCATTTTGTTAGGGGACTGACAACTTGCTTTATTGCATTTGAACAGATTTTTTTTCTCAATGAAAATAACCCCTAAATGCCAAATCATGATTCAACCCATTGTTTTTCCTCTGCATTCACATCAAAGACTACTGTCTATCTTCACTCTTTGCTGGAAGTCAACCTCTTCTCCATGGATTCTACACCACCCACTTGTAAAAGGATAAAAACTAGGGTTGTAAGAAAATGAGGACATTTGGAGAGATGGTTCTCTGGAGAAGGATAGCAAATAGAGAAATACCTTCATGAGACATGTAGGAAGGTAATCAACAATCCAAAATTAATCACCTTCAACTGGCTGAAGCAGCAGAAACTTAAGGAGGTTAGGAGCTTACTAAAGGAACAAAAGCTGAAGAGGTTCCTTGAGATGTTTAGAAACATTTCTCCAGACTTGGCAAGAGTCTTTTACACAAATTTGAAAATTGTTGGAGATAACCTTTGTTCACATGTGAAGGGAATAGACATAGAAATTACCCATGATGTATGGACAGCCATCACTGGCTTAAAATATGTTAGGCTAAAGATAAACAAAGGCCACATTAGTGTTGTTGAAGAGTTTAACGAAATGCAATACTACAAAAGCTGCTTGAAGAACCCCCTTTCAAGGGTAAGAAATTTTTCTGTGGGGGGACTGAAACTGGATGAAAGACTCATTGCCTTTATCATCTCTTAGATGCTTACACCAAGGGGCAGCAACCATTCCACTTGTTCTGAAGAAGATCTGGTCTTCATTTATTGTATCATGCACAAAGTAAAGCTCAATTGGATCCATATCTTCAAAGATCATATGCAGAAATCTACAAGGTTAAGTGGTTATCACTATCCTTATGCTGTTTTAATCTCTAAGTTTCTGCATTATTTTGAAGTGGACTTGGAAGAGGAGTTTTCTGAAATTGTGAAACCCACAAGTGAGATCAATAATGGTACCCTAAGTAAAATGGGGTTTACCAAAATTGGTAGAAGATGGGTGAGTAAAGATGAAGATCAAGATGGCTCGAGTGGAGTTCAAATTGATGAGCAAAATGAAGTTACTTCTAGGGATAAACCTACAGAGACTCATGAAGTTGGTCCAAGCTCTGCACACATGGATGAACGCATTACATCCATGTCTCCTTTTGAAAGACTTATGGTGAGTAGAATGGGCAGCTTTGCTGACAACCAAAGGAACCTTTATGAGTTGTGTGACACAAGGTTCCAGAGTATGGATACTAGGTTTCAGACCTTGGATGAACAAATCTAGGTTGTGCAGAACCAACTTTTTGAGTTGCAGTATGGCAAGGATAACTGAAGCATGTTTACAACTTTTATAACAATTTCGTCTTCTCTTTATGTTGTTTTTATCCCTTCTTACACTCTATTTGTGAAGACAAATAGGGGGAGAAGTGGCTTTGGGGTTGTAATCATCTAATTCCTGCACTTATTCTGTTTGATAACTGATTAGGTAGATGATAAACTCTGAATGTTGATGATGTTAACCAGTTAATCCTATTTTAAACAAGTTGTTTTTCTGTTGTTGCATGTATGTGTATGTAACTGGTTTTCACACTGATTTGGTTGATGTTCCTCTTTGGAAATCACCTAGTGGAAATTGGTTCTGTGATACTTGATATATCTGGAATAGATTAGCTCTTGTACTTGCATCTTTTTGTGATTGCAGGTTGTGCCAAATTCTAAACTGAACTTCCCAAAGCAATCCAAGGATTTTGTCTTCATCAAATAGGGGGAGAATCCCAAGGTTTGTGGTTTCCCTTCATGACTGGCCTAATCATAGTTGGGAGATATCTATTCACAACTTTTGTTTGTCAATCCATTTGAGGATGACAAGAAGTTGAAAAAGTCAACTTAGTTCCTAGCCTTTCCCAAAGAGTTCTTCAGAAATGACCAACAAATTTAGGTTCTCTATTCGAAACTATGGTTTTAGGTAAACCATGAAGTCTTACCACTTTTCTAAAGAAGAGCTTAGAGATGTTGTTAGCATCATCCACTTTATGGAAGGGTATAAAATGATCCATCTTTCTAAACCTATCCACTACCACAAAGATGGAATCAAAACCTCTTTGTGTCTTAAAAAGTCCTAATATGAAGTATAAAGTCCATGAGGCATTGTCTTAGATTTAGCTTTTAAACATCAGATACATCTATAACAATGTCTTTGAACTTCTTTCCCCTTGTCTGGCCAAAAGAATTTTTCTTTGAAAAGTTCAAGAATTTTATCAACTCCAAAATGACCCACGAGTTCTCCTTCATGTGATTCTTTTACAAGGAGTTTTCTATGTGTTCCTTGAGGTATACAAAGTTTTCCTTCTTTAAACAAGTACCACTAGGAAACATAAAAGCCTCTTTGTGCTTTATGTTTGCACTTAGCAAAAGTGGGTGCAAAATCATTATCTTCTTTATAAAGTTCAGGTATGTTTTCAAATCCAAGAATTTAGGCTCCAAGTTTAGAGAAGAGAGCATGTTTCCTAGTTAGAGCATTTGTCCCAATGATTGTACTACCCTTCTTGTAACATATTGAAATTACTCAAGAAATTCCATCCATTTTGCATGTCTTTTGTTCAACTTGTGTTGACCCTTCAAATATTTCAAAGACTCATGATCACTATGTATGACAAATTCTTTTGAAACTAGATAGTGTTCCCAAGTTTGCAGGGCCCTCACAAGTGCATAGAGCTCTTTGTCATATTGAGGGCTGCACCATGAAGTTTTTCACTAAAGTATGCAATTGGGTGCCCACCCTGCAACAACACAACACCTATTCCTACTCCTCATGCATCACACTTTAGCTCAAAAGTTTTTGAAAAGTTTGGTAAATCTAGAATGGGTGCATTAGTGAGTTGATCTAAAAACCTTTGAAAGGCTTGCTCATGCTTCTCAGTCCAAAAAAATGGAGTGTCCTTTTTCCCTTACTCATTGAGTGGTGAAGCTAGACTTGAGAAGTTAGGAACAAATCTTCTATAAAAACTTGCTAAGCCATGAATGCTCTTAACATCTCCTACATTTTGGATGGCTTTGATTTTCTCAAGGTCAACATGAACCCCATTTTTGTTGACTATAAAACCTAAAAACACTACACTATCTACACAAAATGTGCATTTATCTACATTGGTAAACAAATTATTATTCCTAAGAACTAATAAAACCTCCCTAAGCTGACTTAGGTGGGACTCTAAACTTTGACTATATACTAAGATATCATCAAAATAAACTACTACATATTTACCTATGCAATCCCTAAGGACATGATTCATAAGCCTCATGAAAGTGCTAGGTGCATTAGTGAGTCCAAAAGGCATCACTAACCACTCATATAGT
>Ga0123341_1006396_pt1 | contig 10657 bp, 5 predicted proteins | sample Turbeapinknodule_FD_89959 | JGI IMG/M metagenome (GOLD analysis project Ga0123341, IMG submission 89959) | Root nodule microbial communities of legume samples collected from Mexico - Turtle bean Mexico pink nodule | ecosystem: Host-associated > Plants > Roots > Nodule | place: Mexico: Nepantla...
CCATTATTGTAAAAATGATTTAGGAATGAATTTTTGTGAAAAAAATTATAAACTTCGAATATTTAATATTAATAATAATAAATTTAAAATATTAATATAACATTAAATTAGTTATTATAAGTTTATGTTGTTCAATTTAATATTTTCAAAATATTTTGATTTTTTCTCAGAAAAAAATGTTTTATTTTAATAACTTATACAAAATACTTCCAAATTAATAATCTTAAAAATATTTAAATATTCTGAAAACGTTGTTTTTCAAGAAGGAAAAGTGCCCGAATATTAAACAGATCTTAATTTGGTGAATAATGTGGCTATGGATTGGTTTTGGGAAGCTTTTTGCTGAATTGGTTTATTGGGAAATTTTTCTTTGAAAAGTTACTATGCACTCCCTTGTGTATTCTCCAAAGTAGCTGTTTGATCATAATAGTAGTGAAAAAGAAAAAAAGGAAGAAGAAAGAAGGAGAATGGGAGATTACCATTTCGTGTACAAGGACACAGAAGGAGCCTCTACGCAATGGGACGATATTCAAAGAAAGCTGGGGAATTTGCCTCCAAAGCCACCAGCTTTCAAGCCCCCTCCTTTCACCCCTTCATCTGATGACCAACCCAAAGACCAAACCTGGATCGATTCCAAAACCTCCGAAGAACTCGATGAACTTGAAGACGATCTCGACGATGATCGCTTCCTCCAAGAATACAGGTTCTGATGTGTTTTTTTTTTCATGTTCTGCTACCCACGAAGAATGATGGGGTGTTTCGTATTTTAAAACGGTTTTTATTTCCTGGGTCGGTTTTGTTTTCTCCTAAGGTGGTGGAGAATGCATAAAGTTTGAATCTTTCTGTGAATTTGTTGTGAGGGCCTTTGTGTTGTTTTGTAGAGAACAATTGTGTATGTTGGTGAGACTTGTATTTGTTTGTTTGTTTTCTATGTTACTGAGTACTATTTGGTTCGGAATTGTTATGAATTCTCAGTAATGTATTTATTTACCCTTTTATACATTTTTTTGTATCTCTTATTGAACACAAGTTGGTTGGGTATTGTTGCAGATTTAAGTTTTTTTATAGCGAATTAATGCCAAGAGTCTATTTTCCTTCTTGTTGATGGCTGGTTTGTTCTGAATTTACTTGAAAAGTGGATGAATAAGTCAGTTGAGAGTAGTAGAAAGCAAAAATAATTGAATCATTCTGCTGTGATAGGAAAAAGAGGTTGTCTGAGATGCAAGAGTCAGCTAAAGTACTGAGGTTTGGATCAGTGATTCCCATCTCGGGATCTGATTTTGTTCGAGAGGTGTCACAGGCTCCAACTGATGTTTGGGTGGTTGTGATCCTTTACAAGGAAGGGTATGATTGATTTATGAATTTCTTTGATTCTATGGTCTATCTAGTTTTTCAGGGTCAGGTTTACAAAAAGAAGGCTGTGCTTGTTGTGTTTTTGAGACAGGATTCCAGAATGTGGATTGTTGATGCAAAGCATCGAAGAATTGGCAGTTAGATATACTGCAACAAAATTTGTAAAGATAATATCTACTGATTGCATTCCAAACTACCCTGATCAGAATGTTCCCACTTTATTGGTGTACAACAATGGAGCAGTCAAAGGAAATTATGTTGGTTTGCATAGTTTCGGGCGAAGATGTACCCCTGAAGGTATTTATGTCTCAGAATGCTAGCCTTGTGGTTTCTGTTCTTTTATTTTGATTAGTGCCCATTGTTAAATTTGTTTACCAGTTTTAGTATAAAATACATATTGCTCCAAAACATTATAATTTTTTTTTCCTTCATGCAATTAAGGCCTAGCTCTCAACCAAAAGTGATGTATTTTTATGACATACTAGATGTAGTTGAATAGAAAGGTGTTTTGTGGCTTTTCTTCTCCTTGAGAGGAGACACTGAGAATAACTCTTCAAAATAGTAGCACTTTAATTTTTAACGAGAAATGAATATAAAAAGAATTTTTAAAAAAGCTTCTTGAAGGAGCTTATGTGTAGCTTTTTTGGAAAAATTCCAGTAAGAATCCTATCTCCCTCTTTTTTCAGATTTATTTTTCTGAAACAAAATTAGAAACCTAAACTTCTCAACCACAAGACTCCCACTGCACTCAAATTCCCTTCTGGTTTCGTCATTCTCGTTTTTCTTTTTCTTTTTCTTTTAATCCAACAATTAAAGGTGACTTTCCTGTTAGATTCATTACATTAAAAGAAACTGAAGGGTAGAGATAGAGAGTCACTCTTTGAAGTTAATCTTCGTGTAACATGATCCTCTTCTCCCAAAATCTGAAGAAGTAGAAAACTTGGGCATCCCATTCCATTTCAACCCTGTAGCCAGCAAGTTAGAAATCTTAATTTTGACAAACTTTGTGTGAAAACTGGGGAGGATCTAGAAATAAGTTATGTGCTGCAATTACACTCCCTTTTGGCCTTGGATGATGATGCCTTGCAGAGAAAATCTCCACCTGTCAAAGAATTCAAATGTAATACACCTGCAAAATGTCCTGCTGAAAACATACTGATCAATTTGCTTGAAAAGGATTCGGTTAATGGCTATAAGCCCAAAGTCCTGACTCGGCACCATCCTCGCCAAAGTCTTCAACTGCTTCAATGAATTCAGAGAGCTTTCAAAGGACGTGTTTGTAACCAAAGATAACTATAAAATAACAGTTCAACCCTGATGGGGAGGCTGCTGGAAGCTCTATATTCTTATGCTGCATTGTTTGAGTGTTTGGAATCCAATGTCATTGTTGGAGAGAGTAAAGATTGAAAACATGCTTTTAGGTGTGAAAAAAAGGGAAAGAGCTAAACCAAACATATCCTTAATAGATCTCCCTGGCTTTTGACATGTCAATGGAAAACTATGTAGCCATTTCATTGCTGCCCTGCTAATAGACCTTGTAACTGCTGCATGTCTACCAGTGAAGTTTATAACACCAGTGAAGTTTATAACACTAGGAGCAGTCTAGACATTATTATGTTTCCTTTATGTAGTTGAACTTTTTCTCCTTGATTAGATTGGTCCATCCCTCATGGCAATCCTTCTCTTACCTTTTTACTTTCTTACACAGTTGTGTAGCAGTAGTAAAATATACTTTTCTAAATCTGTTCCCTTGTTATCAAATACATTGAATTCTTTGTATGTTCTGGAATATCAGGTGTTGCATTAGTGTTGTGCCAATCGGATCCTGTACTTAGTGATGGCCATAATAGAAATGAGGCTATCATTAAAGGAGTTCGCCAAAGGTTTATAGAGAAAGTTGTTGCTGATCATGAAGAGGATGATGATGACTCCTCAAGTGACTAACATTTTTCTTGTCTTTGTAGTTGTTTTCTTTGGAGGGGGTTATGTGTTTCTAACTTCCATTTGGTCTCACTTTTGAAATTTTGCCAGACTAATTTCTTGTGTTAAGTTATGTGTGCCTTAGTTTTGTTACTTATTAATCAGATGATTTTACCATGTTTAGGTGTATCAAAATAATTTCTATTTAATAATTTGATTCTTAGATTTGTAATGGATGAGTTAATATGTTGAGAATAGATTCTAATAATCTATCAGCAGAGCTCGTGAAGATTTACAGCAGTCGCATGATCCTCATGGGAAAAACAAGGGTGACATGTTAGATAGACCAAAAATACTCTTGAATTTTTAATTTACACTTGTTTTACCATTTTAGAGTTAGGTTTGAAAATGTAATTTAAACGTTACAAATATAATAATAACAACTCACAATTAATTGAATTAATAACTCAAATAATTAAGAGAGATTAAGGAAAATATAACTCCTATTGAGTGAATTTATAAATGTTATATTTTCCTTTGATTTATTTAGTGTGAATGTGAAAATATTTCATTGACATAACTCACAAAGGACAAATTCATCCTACCCCATGAGTTCTCATTATTTCATGATGATATAATAACCTTTATAAATAAATATTTTTAATTTTTAGTGCAAACAAATATTACTTAATCATCTTACATAGATCATGCTTTACATATATGCTATGTTACATCATCTATCTATCTCTTTCCTTTGATGAATAGACTTTTCATGTTTGTTTAACAACATGCATGAACTGTTGCATAATCTTTGATGATTAAAAGTAAGAATTAATGTACTTAATATGTTTATTCCTTGTGCATCAAATGCTTCTTAAGTATAGAAGCAGAAGAATGTTGAACACTCACAAGTTGCAAAAGGCATGTCTCTAGCATAAAGGACAACTGCTACACTTACTCTTATAAGTTATACTTGCACTGTTACATGAAAGACTGAACAACACCTAAAATGATGATTTAAAAGCATTATCCCCATGAGGAATAAGTAACATGACTATTATATATAGCCTCCAAAAGATGAATTCAATGCAACATATATTGTTGCATGTAAGGTGTTAAATGGCACAACATTCACATGGACAAAGGATGAAGCAAAGAAGAAGAATATAACATGCACAACACCTAGTTATTGAAGAACAAGTATAAAAGGAAGCAAAAAAGCATAAGGGCATTTTCAACTAATCCAACTACTAATATTTTTTTTAATGAGTTGGATAATAGGTTTGTCTAAAACTCTCCCATCTCATATCCTTGAGAGTTAAAACTAAATCTAGAGTGAACAAACCATTAGATTCTTCTTTAGGATGCTAAGTACTCTAGCCTGTTCAGTATCAAACTTGTGTTTTCAAGTTTTCGCAAATATTTTCTTTTAAGTTAGGAGTGACATACCTACTTTTAAAAAAACTTTGGAAATCTAAATCATTAAATAAAAATTAATAAATATAAACATTAACTATTTTAGATTTCAAATTAGTTTTTATAGTGACTAATTTAGAATCTAAAGTAATTAGTAGCTAAAACCTTGGTAAGATACCAATTTAGAAACTACTTTATAAATTTTTATTAATGACAAACTATTTTAGGTACCAATAGTTTTGTAGTTCATAAAATAATATCTAACTTAGTTAATATGATAACTAATTATTTTTTGTCTCCAAAATTAGTTTCTATTTAATAATTTTTTGTAGTAAAAATAATACTCAAATTGGTACGAGTTTAAGGAAGCCATGAAAGAATACTCGTGTGTACCTAGGAGTGGTGAAACTTGGACTAATTAGTAAATCTAGATTAGGTGTCAAGGATTAGACATAATCTCATGTTGAGACGAACTAATATAAATTTTTTTGTGTAGGTTTCTCCCTACTCCTTGTGCATTTCATTTTTTATATATTTACATTTAATATTGAAGTTTTTAGTTCTTTTAAAAATGTATTCTTTTCAACATCAACCTTTATCTTTTCAATAGATCCTTTATCATAATCTTATTATGATAATTTTCTTTCTCTTTACATAAAAGACAAACATTAAAACATTGGTTTTCATAAAAAGTTTTCAAAATATATAAAAACATAATTCAATCCCACTTTTTATATTTTTCACTCTTAAAATTTGGTATTAGAGTCCAACATTTATAAGGTTGAGCACTTGATATTTTTAGAGGAAAGATCCAAATGGAAAGACAACTCATTGTTGAAGAACATATTTGACAAGTCACCAACATTCCTTGGAAAAGACTACCCCTATTGGAAGGATAACAGTGAGATGTATGTAAAATCTACTTAGTATCAGTTATAGAACATCATAACTAGAGGGAATATTATTATTTTAAGACTTTAATATGCACATTTAATTAAGCTTTATCTATAAATGAGTATACAAAGAGTATGCAAGTTGAAGACATTTGGGACTCTTTGAAGATAAACCCCATGGTAATAAGGATGTTTAGCTAAGAGAGGTTGCTGCCCTCATTCGAAATTATGAGAGCTTCATTATAAAAGAGGATTGAGGAAAAGTTTTTGTAAGATGACCTTCATGCTTTGAAAATCCATATAATAGAGATTGTCTTTAAATTGAAAAAAGCTTTGCATATGTGAAGTAAGCTCCTAGAGCTTCATATGAAAAACTTATGTGTTTTCTTTTATGAGATACAATGTTGACACCACTATTTTTAGGAAAAAGAAATAAAAGCATTTTATCATTGTTTAAATTTATATTGATGATATTATATTTAATCCTTCTAACAAATCCCTATGTGAGGATTTTTCCATGTTGATACATAATGATTTTGAGATGAGTATGCCAAGAGATTTAAAGTTTTTCATAGGACTACAAATCAAACAATGAGAACAAGATATCATCACTTGTCAACGAAAAAAACATTAAAAAGATATTGAAGAAGTTTGATATGGATGAATCAAATCTCACCCATACGTCATATCTCCTTACCAAAGATGAGACAAGTAAAAATGTAGATCAAACTATCTATAGAGTTAGGATAAGTTATCTAATGAGCATAAATTTTACTAAAACTTTTAAACTTTAATCATATATTTCTTAGACTGTATTCATGAATAAATTCATTGTTTTAATTAGGATTAGTCTAATTTGATTTATTTGGACCTAAACTATTATTTTTGTTAATCTTGTGCTTTTAGTCATAATAGATCGTCTAAAGGGAACATTTATCAAACAAAATTCCAAGTTGCTTCTTTGAAGCAAAAAAAGAAAAACAAAATTCGAAGACTATAATCATGAATAAATCCATTGTTTTAATTAGGATTAATCTAATTGGATTTATTTGGACCTAAACTGTTATTTTTGTTAATCTTGTGCTTTTAGTCATAATAGATCGTCTAAAGGGAACATTTATCAAACAAAAGTCCAAGTTGCTTCTTTGAAGAAAAAAAGGAAAACAAAATCTAAGTAGGAGAATAAGAAAATAAAATCTACAAAATCTCAAAAACAAAATTGGAAGCAAATTTTAAAAAATACAAAAAAACAAAGTTTGCATTAAAACTGGAAAAAAATATGAAAATTCTAGAAAGTTGGAGCTGAGAAACTATAAACAATATCAAAAGAAAAAATATATTTATGAGATCCTTAAAGAAAAGAAACCTATAAAAAGATGTAAGTTTCAAGGAGAGCGAAAGAAGTTTTGACAGCAGCGAGACTGGTTAAAGAAATAGAGCATAATAGTTTTCTTATTTTCTTTGTTGTAATCTTTTGTTTTACCTTTGTATAGAAGGCTAAATAGTTTTGGATTGATTCTACTGTGATTTCAAAATGAATTTTGAATAGTTTTGACTAGATTCTCTAGTAATTTCGAAATGAATTTTGAGCTTTTTGTACAACAATGATTTTATGAATTCTAAATTCTATTAAATAAATTGTTTTTCATTGCTTGTTAATAATCTAGTTCTTTCTTTAATTAGAGTTCTTGATTATTTCGCTTAATTATACTCAATCTCTTGTTCTTTTAAATCTGTTAACTTTCTAAAATTCTTTCAAGAAAATTATCATTTTCTAAAAATGCATATTACGGAGTGTTACTTCTCACTTCTCAATATATAATGAAATATTGTGCAAAAAAAACAAAGGAAACAGATTTAGCATATCAGAATGTAATTATTTAAATACAGTAATCACCTTGGTTGAATCAGCAATTAGCAATTTGGCTTAATCTCATCTCATACATCCCCTAATCACCTATTTCACCAGTACACAGTGAAGACTCCAGTAAATACATGGAGATAAAAACAATCACATACTCTCAACTCGGATAAAAACTTTGGTTTCAGAAGCTACCATGCTCTCAGTCACTCAACACAGCTTAATGCTTAAGTTCAAAGGATACCTGTATTTTGGTTTCAGGAACTAGCTATTCATTCACCATAAATTGGCAGTCATTGGACCATTGATCCAAGCAAAAGATAGACACCAACACAACCATGTAGTCCAGCATCTACTAAACCCAACATTCCCTGACAGTCTCAATTTTGGTTATTTGATTGAGCTACTTTGCTGCCATGCCTTGAATGCTAACCTTCTAGCTTTTTCTTCATTTTCTTTTTCAAGGCCTCGTCAAAGTTACTGCTTGACAGTGAAAGAACCTGGTTCAGCAGTAACTTCACTCCTGATTTTTTCATAATTGCAAATCTAGGTTTAATCCTTTCCTCAAAACGGTATCCAAAATATTGAGGGAACTTGACCAGCTCAGACTTCGGGTAACCCGTGGTCAAAAAGAAATCCCATTTTGGAATCAAATTTTCAGTCAAGCTGAATGTATACAAGGCTCCATATCTTGAAATCATGGTTCCAATTTCTTCAAAAGTGTATCCCCTTCCCAAGAAAAATTCTGTTACAGGCTTTAGATTGGTCTCAATGCTAAGACCAAAATTCTGCGGGCATCTGAATAGAAGAATGCTAACATCTACCCCCAAAGAACGGAAGTACTTAGCTGTGGGTCGAAGATTGTCCTCTACACTGTAACTGACAATATTGGGGCACCGAGTTAAAATCTTCCCTATATTCTCTTCTGAGAGTCCCAATTCAAGGAGAAAATCTATGTTTTCCATTACTTTAGGCCTGCTATAAGTTAGCATGGCTGGAAAGCGATAGATCACCTTCGGCCATTGCCTCTTGTCAACACCCAAAGATTCAAAGAACTTCATGGTAGGCTTAAGATTTTCTGATAGACTAATTCCACATATTTGAGGCCTTTTAGAGAGGATAGAGGGAATGCGCTCTTTTGGCACTCCAAGTTCAAGAAGAAACTCGACAACCGGCTTAATTTTACCTTCCAAGCTATAGTAGGCAAAAGATGGGAATCTTCGGGTGATACTCCTAATCTGGTCTATATCCATACCAAGTTCCATCAAATATGCAATATGAGGGCGAAGAATGCCACCATTCCAGTCTATCTCGCTCACTCGGGACAAAGCTTTAAGCTTCTTAGAGTCTAACACTGGATTAGAAAGAGGAACTGACACAGCTGATTTATCCTTAACAGGTGGATTTGGATAGTTTTCTACCACGTCCACTAGAATGTCTCCATGCTCTTCAAAAAGTGATTCAAGATAAGGGAAAAGCACATCCCTGATCTCCATAGTTGTAAGCTCTCTCCCTGTTCGTGTCAAAGAAAATGTGATTAGCATGATCCAATGTGGAAGAGAGTTACCAAATAGAGTAATCAAATTGTTCTGGCAGAACCTGTGAGATACCAAGATTTGTGTTTAGAATGAAGCTTTGAGATAAGGTGATCAACAAAAAGATCTGACTTGTGGATGGTTCTAGCAGCAATCGCATTGCTCAAACCTTGTTTCTTCAAAAACAAGGTCAACACAGCCTTTGCTTCTTCCTTTTCTCCTGCTAATAGTGTAGGAGACACCACATTTGAATGCAATGACCCATCTGTTCCTGAGTAAAAAAACACAACACTATGCTTATTATGATAGTACATAAACCTCATGTCAATTGCAATATCTAATAAAAGAAAAATACAAAAAATTAAAGCTAACCAGATATTGCCTGGCAAAAGAAGACCTTCGTAGGAAAAGAAAGTTGAGTCCTGATGTAAAATGTTCAAAAGGTGAAAAACTGTTCAAGGTCCAACAGTATCAGAATGAAGAAAAACAGATATGGGCAAATTGAAATCCTTGCATCTGCTAATAGACATCGAGACAGAAATGAAATGAAAAACTAGAATATATCCGTGAACTAAAAGTTATTCAGGGTATGTTTGGTAAACAACAAAATTTAGGACTTATTGTATAAGTGGGCATGTAAGCGCTTATGGATAAATTGTTAGTATAATCAAAGAGAAAATATTATAAATTATCCTAAAAGACTTAATGAAATAAGATAAAAACGACTTATGAACATATTATAAGCTATTCTCATGAGCTATCCTAAACACTTACGTAAGTGTTTTAAGTCATTAAAAATGTCCATCATCAACAAGCTCTTCCAAACACGCCCTAACGAATTTTCTAATTGCTTTTGTAAAAATGACTCTCTTTGAACTAATTCCCCTATTTGTAATAAAATTATTAATAACTTTTTTATGTTTACCATTTGTGAATAAGCTCTTCTTATAAGAACCAATCAAACAAGTACTTCACCCAAACAGCCCTTACACAAATCTTATTTGGCTCAAGCTCACAATAAAAAATGACCCAGATACCCCACTTGCTCCAATTCTTCAACCACAATCGGAAAAACACCCTAAAAGATCATTACAAAGCTTCCTCCTCTCTCGCGATTCTCGCTTTTGGGTACAGAAAAAACAACATTAAAAAATGAACTAGATATGAATGCGCATGCAAGAAAATCCAGTGAATGAAGAGCATTAAGAAATGTGAACCTTGTGGTAGTGTGAGAGAAAAATCTTGTACAGCGAAAATGGTGGGGTTGTTGAATTGAGGAGAAAGTCTTCATCTTTGTAGGTTTGATATTGCAATTGGAAAAGAAGGGTTTATTCATTTATTGTATCACTGTGAAGAAAAACAAAACGATGGACAAAATCACGCGAGATAAGGTACGGGAGATATTGGCCACTATGAAAATACTTATCTCTCTTATAGGTAAAAACAAATCATATAATATAATTATGTAAAAAATATATAGTGCCAGTATCAAATTTAGAAAAAAAAAAAAGAAGAAGCATTTTTTATAATTTATTTGGACAATTTTTTATAAATATTTTTAACATAAAAAGAATGGAACTTTTTTACAAAACTAAAATTAATTTACATCAAAGTTATTTTATGTAATTTTATTAAACTTTTATTTTTTATGTTGTAGATAAGTTAGTGGTGATCTATGC
>Ga0123341_1006398_pt1 | contig 10655 bp, 4 predicted proteins | sample Turbeapinknodule_FD_89959 | JGI IMG/M metagenome (GOLD analysis project Ga0123341, IMG submission 89959) | Root nodule microbial communities of legume samples collected from Mexico - Turtle bean Mexico pink nodule | ecosystem: Host-associated > Plants > Roots > Nodule | place: Mexico: Nepantla...
GAATTTTTGACAGCTTTTTAGAAAACACATCTTTTCAAAAGGTTAAAGATTCAAATGAACTTGGATCATCTTAAGGAGTGAATTAACAAGTTTCAAACAACTAGACAACACACACACCCAGCAACAAGGTCTTCAAGCTTTCCTCTTGGATTTGGAAACATCAAAGCATCTTGTTCAACATTTATGTGACTGCCGAACTTGTTTAACAATTTGAACTTTTTGTCTATATTATTCAGTACCTTTGAATTCTTGGGTGCATACTGTTTTTGAAATTTAAAGGGTTTACTTACCTCATTACGAATTTACTTACATAACTACGAATGCGTTTACTTATATCACTACAAATGCATGCCCAAATGCTTCACCAACTAACTCACCTTTTCCACCCTGCACATAGCATAATTAACCTAATAGGGTCTTGCTAACTTAGGTGAAGTTGGACTCAGATCAATGAAACTTTCTCTTAATCGGAGAGACTAACCTTTTGGTGGATGACCTCCCTAGGGTTAGGGCAACCTTCCACTTCAACTTGACTTGTACTATCTTTTTATTTGGGCATTTACTACACAACTTTATTTCACGAGTCAAGTAAAGGGCATGACATCTTGAGTTCTCTGGAATATTCCTAAACTTGGGTATGGTCGAGCTATCATGGCCTCCAAATTAGGTTGTCTTACAGCGTGAGTATTGCGTCTATTCCATGATATCTTACCTCACAGGCGCGTACTCAGATAATTGTATCTACTCTGAGCTTGGTCGTCTTACCGTGCACTACCTTGCGCCTGTTTTAAACTAATTTATCTCATAGGACGCCTGTGCTTGGGTAATCGTTCTTACGCTGAGTTAGGTCGTCTTACCATGTACCATATCAGATAGTTCATCAAATTAAATTATCTCACAGGGCGCCTATACTTGGTTAATCGTTTTTTCGTCGAGTTAGGCCGTCTTACCATGCGCCAAATCAAATAATTCATCAAATTAATTCATCTCACAAGGCGCCTATACTCAGGTGACTTCATTTATTCCGAGTTAGGTCATCTTACCATGTGCAAAATCGAATAATTCATTTGTTTAGACTTATTCATCTCATAAAGCGCCTATACTCGGGTAATCGTTCTTAGGCTGAGTTTAACCGACTTACCATGTGCAGAGTTGGATAATTCATCTATTCAAGTTAACTTATTTCACACATTTTTCCCAAGAACAATTTTACTACTGGCGACCTCATTAAAATACCCCTTATGAGGGAAAAAAAGTGTCACCTGAAACAAAAACACAGTGTTCAAAAGAAAAGAATGAAAACCTATGCATCTCAACTGAAATAGAACTTAAGATTTGTTGCATTCCACGTTTGTGGGATGACTCCTCCCTCTAGGGTTTCCAGCTTACGCGTTGTTTCCTAGTGCCTCGACTACGCGGAACGGGCTAGTCTACTTTGGAGACAACTTGTTTTTAATCTGGTAGGGGTGGGCCTTCCTCATCACCAAGTCGACAACTTTGAATTGTCGAGGTTTCGTCTTGGCCTTGTGCTTTAGCTTCACCCTTCTCTTTAAAGCTTTCGAATTTATACGAGCATGATCACGTACCTCGTCCAACAAGTCTAGATTCACCCTTCTTCTTTTGTAGGATTCTTCAACATCATTGTATTGAAACAATGTTACAAGAATCCTGTTATTTCCTTCATGTACATATGAAAAATATTTGTTGGAGCAAGTTTGACATGTATACATATTTATAATAAAATTATATAAAACTGAGAAAATTATAAATTATATAATGAAGTTATATTTGTATAATTTAAACAAAAAATAAATTGTTTTAATATTGGTTGTAAAGAGAAAAAGAGAAGAAACTTTAAGTTTTTGAAGGAAATGAAACTCATTGGAAAGAGAATGAAAAAATGTGAAGTACTACTAAAATTTGGATCTGAGTGGAAAGGGAGACAAAGAGAAAAATGTTTATAGTTTAGAAAAATTACCCTTTGTCCCTTGAGATTAACGTGCATGCAATTGTTCAAAATCATGTGACTTGGTGTTTTATGAATGCGTACTCTATTAAATGCCTTCCAATGTCATTCACTTATAACACACTACCAAAATTATTTCAAACCAAAACGTGCAACCTTGCACTATCATTAACAAACTTGTTCAACCTTCTTCGCCTCCTATCATTAACAACCTAGTTGTCATTAGTTTTTTAAGGTTGTCCATTTGGTGAGTGCCCTATCTTTCCTGGTGGTTAGGGTAAATTCATTTGTTCTTCTTATATTCCGCCTTCCAAAACTCTAGTACTCTGGAAAGCTTTTCATGGACAGCTTCCTACAGATCAACATATTCAGAATAAAGGTTTGCATATATGTTTTATGTGTACGCTTTGTGAAAAACACGAAGAATCTATTAAAGATTTATTTTTTGAATGTTCTAATGCTTTGCATATTTGGAGTTGAGTTCGACAGATTTTTCTTTTCATTTCTCTAAAAAGGATGATCTTTTTTCTTTTATTAAGAGGGATGGTAGTTCTTCGGTTAAATTGATTAAGCTTGTTGTGATAACTTTTTCTATTTGGATGATATGGCGTATGAGGAATTATGCTAGATTTAAGGATAAAATTGATGTTTCTAGGGCTATTTCGATAATTAAAGATTTAATGTCTAATGGGAAATTTTTCTAAAGCTTCAATGAAGAATTATATGTTGGATTTCTACGCGATTAAGTGTTTTGGTATTAATACTCGTACTAGTAAAGTTGCCTACTTGCTGTTAGATGGGAGTTCCCTTCACCAGACTGAGTTAAAATTAACACTAATGGGACTGCTAGGGGATATCTTGGTCTTGCTACTTGTGGAAGTATTTTTCGTGAGAGTATGTAAGAATTTATTGGTGCTTTCTTTGCGTTTCTTGAAGTTCAGACTGCTATGGTTGTTAAGTTTTATGGAATTGTATATGAAGGAAGCTCAAAAGATGAGGTTTACTAATATATGTTTTGAACGTAATTCTGCCTTGGTTTGTGGTGCATTTATTGTTAGGACTAATGTTCCGTGGATGTTTCGTAATCAATAAAATACTTGTCTTAATTACTTGAGAAAATCAAGTTTAGGGTTACTCATATTTTTCTTGAAGGGGATATGTGTGTTGATAAGTTAACTAATTTAAAATTTATTCATAACAAATCATTTCATTGGTATAGTAGACTTCCATCTAGTTTATTTTTAATATTCTTTATAAATTGATATATTCTACCTATCGTTAAGTTGTAATTCTGTTTTTAAGAAGAAATCTACCATTTTTTTTCTTTAATTCATTATAAACATATATATATATATATATTTTAATTTTTTTATTGATCGATTAATTCATCAAATTTTTTTGAAGCAGTTGAAGTAAAGAAACTGGAAGTGTAGCGACGAGCCTTATCCGCTGCTCCACCTTGTGCTCTGCTCGTGGGCACATCATCAAAAGGATTAACATTCAAAGTTCTTCTTCTGCGAATCCAGCTTTCATAGCCTCTACCTGACATTATGCTTTCAAATTCAATGTTACTTGCGTCTTCTCTGTTTTCACCCTTACCTTCCACTCTCATCGGTCCCCACAAGCTTTGTTCTTCCTTTAAAACCATCTCAAAACAAAGCCACGCATTTCTCCACAAAAACCCCTTTCTCTCGCATCACTTGAATTTGGGTTCCAAAAGGGCCCTTTCTTCAGTTTGTTTCTTCAACGCTGGAGACAAGGCACACTCCTCTCTTGCCCTTTTTACTATTTATTTATTCCTACGCAATTACTTTCCAAGTTCACAAATTATCGTGGGAATAGTTGTCTTATGCGCTTTAATTTCCGTGCATGTTGAGTAAAAATGTTTGATTTTGGATGCTACTCGTGACCGGCTGAAAAAACGAAGAATTAGAAGAGTCATTTTTTTTTTAAAGTGAGTATATGGTGATTGGGATTTTAGTTTATTCAATACCAATTTACCATCATAATATGATTCCCTTTGCATGACTGAATTGAGTGTATTTCAGTGAAACTACGAGTTAGAGGTCTTTATGTTGTTTGTTTTTGTTTACAATAATATATGAAAAATTTAATTTCGTAAATTATTTGTAAAGATCTTTTGTTTTGCCAATCAATTAGAAGTCTTTCTATATATATTTTTTAAGTAATTATTACATAGGTCAGTAATCTTATCATGCAAGACAATGTACTATTGACGATAATGTATACAACTGTAATATTATCAGTACATTCTAATTAATTTCTTTATAAACAATTGTATAAATTACTTGTATTGTTCTTTTTCTTTGTCCGTTTTTCAGGAATCGGAACTGGAATGGCCTATACTCAGGCGATGGGAGGTGCCTTGGGAATGGCAAACAGTTTCATTGACCTCTCTTGCTTGTGGATTGGGGTGTGTTCTGAGTAGCTGTTGTGATTTAATATCAAACTTGAATTAATGCAAATCTACTGAGAAGATAACATTTAGGGACTTCTTATCTATACTGTCAATTGATTTACACGTTATTATTGATTTCTATGTTACTGTTTGTGTTCTATTTTGGGCCATTAATTTATTCCCAGGCAGTTTTGTGTTGACAGGTTTGACTGAAGCAATTGCTCTCCCATATCTTGGGATCAAACCTGATGTGCTAAGTTTAGATGACAAGGCAGAGATACTTTTGTTGGATCAGGGGTATGCTACTCCTTTGGACTCTCTTACCTTTGTAATTTTTGAAGTTGGTTGGTAAAATTGTGAAACTACATCCACATTTGCTTCTGAATTGTTTTGGATGGGTTATTGACTTGCAAAGAAGATGTGAAACAACATTTTATGTAGCAAATATCACATGATGTTCATGGAAGTGTGTGATACACATTATATTTTTAGGTTGTCATGCTTTGCACAAAACCTGCGTCCTTGTGAAATGTCTGAATTCTTTACTTTGTAACATTTGCTTTTATTGAATTTTATAGCAGAAGATTCTTAGAAATTTGAACTTTAAGACTAATTCAATATCATAAAACCGGTTTGTAAGGTGAGGTTTACATTTATTTATACTATAATTTGGTTATATATCTAGTCAATGTGAGATCTCCAATACACTTCTTTACATTCAATTTTGATACTATTAGAAAATGGATCACAAGATTGGTTTGTGATGAGTTTGCACCCACTTATATATTACAATTTATCACTAATTAATGTGTGATCTCCAACATAGATTTAGGAAAGGAGGAGCGAATGTTCTGCATATAGTCTATATAAATATAGGCTCTTGATAAACTTGGGGGACTTTTAGTAGGAGGTCAATTTTTTCCTACTCCGGAATTATACTTTCTAGGAATCACAAATCTTGAGAATTAAGATTCTCAGGAATGACCAAAGTATATTTTGCTTAGCAAAAAGTATTGTTGGTGATATTTATATAAACTTTTTAGAAATCAAAGAATAATATGTTATTTTTATTAAAATCTTTAATTTGCTACCACAGTTAATTAATGAGTAATATGGTATTTTTTTTCAATAAAATTTTTATTTTCACTGGGGAAAGTTAGATTTCCATCTCATGAAAATGTTTGTGGGAAACTTGGTCAAAAACCATTATTGGGAAAACTACTTTTCCAACCTCAGATTCTTGGGGAAAACTAAAAGTTTCTATTTTGTTGGCTAATATTGTTGGAAAGACACCTTAGTTATGGTCACCCTAGCCCTACCTTTGTTGTGACTTCTTTGGGGGTTTCCTTAATTGTAGCTCATTAGTGGTGGTTTAGTGCCACATTGACAATATGATTTAAATAGAGGTTATAACGTTTGGCCAATCCTTATCTTGCAAGTTGATTTTGTGAGGAACGAATTTGGTCCTAAGTCCAAATTCTATGATGAATCAAAGCCTATTCTACATTTTTTATTGGATTACTTGCATTTGCAAAACTTTACAACCCTGCGTGTGAGGGGAAGTGTCAAGAGGCCACCTTAATTTAGGTGACTCCTAGTCTGCCTTATTTGCAACTATAGAGTGGTTTAGTTTCACGTCGACTAAAATATAACTTAAATAGAGTATATAAAGTTTGGACAATCATTATCTTGTAAATTGATTTTGTGGGATTGACTTAGGTCCTAAGCCCAAATTCTAGGAAATATTAATAGTGTGGAACTCAGTAGATATTGATACTCACGAATACTAAATAAATTGTATCATTTGATATGTGAACATAATATTTCTTAAGTGCATTAACTATTATTATTATTAGGGTAAATAGTTGGTGCAATATAACAAGTATTGACGTCAATCTTTCATTTTTATCACAAGAAAAAAAGTTACAGATCTTAGTACAAAAACTTTATTTCGGTTAATTTTGTTTGAACTCCGTTAATGGTTAAGGTAATTGATGTGTTTGGTCTTTAGGAATTGTCATGTGTGTTTATTAAAGGGAAAATAAAAGTTAATATGCAATTAATCTTGAAATATGCAATTAATCTTGAAAGGAATCTTTTACCCTTTGCCTTTTGCTTTATAAATTTGAAATCCTTAGTGGTTCTTTCTGGGTTAATTGCATAATAAAGTTAATTTTTTTCCTCTAATAAACGCATGTGATAGTTACTAAAGGCCAAACACGTACTCAATTATATTAACCAATAACCGAGTTCAAACCAAACTAATATAAATAAAGTTGTTGTACTAAAATTGTAATTTTTTTTCTTATTATACTAAAAACGAAATATGTCAATACTTGTTGTAATGAACTGGCTATTTACCCTTATTATTTCCTGCAGCTTTGGCCTTTCTACCTGTACCTAATAATTATTCCAATTTTCTTTCTGGTGTTAAAGAGAAAGTACATAAAGTTTTCAATTACTTTCTTATTTTCTCCTATTATTTGTCTTGGCAGCATGACAACTGCTGTTGTTCTTGGAATAATTTATAGTGTTGCCAACACTTTCCAGCCACTTCCTGAAGACTTCTTCAAATACGGTATTATCATTTAAGAACCTTTCAGTTACATCTGGGAATAGGCAAAAGGTTTCTAATGTGAGCAGTATTTGCGTGGGACTGTGAGTATAGTGCCTATAGGTACAACAACCAATCTAGAGCTCAAAAGCTCAAAATAATATTAAGATAACTTCAGCATGGATTTCAATACAAGCTTGATTATTATTTTAATACATCCGGAGTTGTTGATTGACTACAAATATAGGCACTATGCTCAAGCAAGAGTTATTCTTCAATGGTTATATTAATTTGGCATCAAACCTTAAGGCTTATAAAAGTATTGTTAATTTAGCGAAGTTCCCTGCTATCAACACAAACCAGTTTGTGCCTTGATGAACATGCTGTATCTCTGTCCTGTTGCATCATGTTGGTTTAAATCTCATTTTAATCCGATGTTTAGTTTGCTATCGGCTTCTATTAGAAGAATTAGAACATGTTAGGCACTGATGCTTTTTCCATTCAATGGTAAAAACATGGTTACAGATACGAGGGAGCCTTTCAATCTTCAAAAGGGTTGGCTTTTATGGGCAGGAGTTGGACTTGTTGGTGCCATAATTGCCATTGCATTGACTGGAGTTGCTGTGTCTTTCTTCAGTGGAGAAACCCCACAAAGAGAGGTTTATTTTTCAAATTTTACTGGCAGATGCAGATGCATTTATTGGTTTCTACATGTTAAACTATTTTTGATGTAGCATGGGAGGACGAAATTTAGGGTCGCTGATTTTCAAATAGCACTAGTATTGAGTCAGTGATCTTAGAATTACATCACAACTATTTATAGTATGGTTCCGACTTGCCGTCATGGTATGGATCGTCGTAGCTAACTAAGCATATTTGTATATCTTCCTTATGTATCTTAGCAGAACTAATCTTTCTTGATAGGATTGCTACTTTGTTCTGTTAAAGTTTGCCTTATATGATACTGTTTAATTTTTCTGGACTTAAAGGTATCTCTTATATGCTTCTATAATCTGCTTTTCAGACTGATGCTCTTGTTCGCTTGCTTCCATTAATTGGATCTTCAAATCTCAGGTAATTTAAGATATTTAAAATATGGTTTATGCAGCCAAATTGCAGTTGCAGAGGTATCTAAAACCATAACATTGTGGTGACAATTGCAGTCGTGGACTGGAATTTCAGATCATAGTTCCCCATTCTATTAAATAAAGGAATTTGTCTAAAGTTTCCATCTAGGTTCTGTATCCTAGATTCTTAAGCCAGTGATTGATTGTGTTTATTTTCGTTGTAGTACTGCCTGCTTGGTGGGCATCACAGGTGTTCTTGCTCCACTCCTTGAGGAGACTGTATTTCGAGGATTTTTTATGACTTCTCTGACCAAGTGGTATTGTTTCCTTCATATATTTCCCTTTCTATTTGACACCCGTTGATTTGTTGTTTATTTTTTTTTCTTGTTGATTTTAGCATTCTTTTATTCCCATATATCAGAATAATTCATGTTAAAGAAACTGGAGCTTGCCTTGAAAGATGAACTTTTTCTTTTTGAATTAGACATGCAATGGGAAGATAATTGAACACAGGTTTCAACAAGTGCAGCTTCAGCTATGCTGTAGTTAGTTAGTCTTGTATCCTTGACAAAAAAAGGAAAAGTTGATTAGAATGTAAAGTGAAGTTTGCATTGTGCTATCTAGTTGCTATTTTTCCTTCCAGTTAAGTTTCTGACCATATTGGTGTATTTGGACTCATAATTTAGGTGGTAGTTCTTCAATCAACTTAGGGGACTTTAATATATGGAGTTTTACCTTTAAGATATTTGATGCATGTATACAATGAGGCCTGGGAGGGTTGGTCTTTAGATATTTTTAAGATCCAATTTCTAGTTCATAAAACTCCAACTAGTTCACTACTCGTTTATACACAAACTTGAGCTTTCCAAAATACTGTTCACGTAGGAGAAAATAGAGGTTTCTAAAATGAGACTGCTAGATTCCAGAGATAGACAATGAAAGGGGGATAATTGGAAAGTAAGAGAAACAACAATCTATTGCTTTGTGTATGTACAAGTGATTAGTGATCTTTAGGAAAAATGATTAGTCAAGTATTCTGAACATTTCTAAGAACAGTATCATGATAAGGTCACAATTTTGGTTTATTTCTATTTTTAATGTGTAAACTAGTAGTGTGTTGGTCTGAGTTATTTGGATTAGCATTGTTAGGCTAAATCACAACTTGAATTTTCTCTTATGCTTTCTTTGTGAAAAATAATCTATATCTGTGAATATACTTGTTTGCAAAATTTGTAGATTTAACTTACTAGATGCTTCATGAATGCCTCAACTCGGTTGTTTAAGCATGTTTTGTGAATTGATTGTTGTGCAAATTTTCTCATTCACCACCTTCACTGTAGGGTTCCTACACCAGTTGCTGTTGTCATTAGCGCCAGTGTGTTTGCCCTTGCACATCTCACTCCTGGAGAATTTCCACAGTTGTTTGTTCTCGGTATCGTGCAAATACATGATAACATCTTCAGATATGGAAATAATGAATTGAATATACAATAACTTAATTTGAACAAGGGGAAATGCCATTTTTATGAACAAAAAAATTCAATCCATTTTTTGATTTTAGAAATTCAATCCAAGGGGAAATGTTTGTTTCAGTTTACACTTTCACAAATAATTTAAAAAATATCATTTTGTTCATTTACATTTTCTGTTGTTTTCATTATTTTCTATACAAAATGGAAAATATAAAACAAAGTGAAAACATTTCTGTAATTATTTGTATAAAAAGAAATGGAAATAGAAACGTCTCTTTCTCTTGAAAGATGCTATTGTTATTCCGCATACTCCAAAGAAAATAACAGGAATTTGTGGCATACGCAGGGACTGCTTTGGGGTTTTCATATGCTCAAACTCACAACCTTCTCACTCCCATCACTATTCATGCCTTTTGGAACTCAGGACTATATTATTTCTTACTTTTCTGCAGGTATTAATTATCACTCCGTGTTTGCAAATTCTGTTAGTTTCTACAATCATCTTTTATTCAATAATGCTTCTTCTGCTGTTTGTAATTATAGCTTCAAGGGTACGATATCAGAGAATTGTTGCAGGCAACTTGACGGAAACATTCTCTCCCTTGCATGGATGTGGAGCATCATGTACAGTTTAGAATAGGTATCCATTTCTTTGTCTATCTGCTCCCATTCCTTGTTGTAAAACATAATCAGATTGTTGTTTCAAACGGTGAAGTAAGAAAAGATTATTTGATCAATGACAGTTAATATATATGATATCAACTTTGAAATTTTCAGCAGGCATGGTTGGCAAGAACTAGTGCTTGGTTTGGATATCCAATTTTGAATGAAGTATAGTAGAATGAAATGGAATAGAATAAGTTGGTTTAGATATCTATTATGTTCAACTTAACCTATTTCAACACTCACATTGTTTTTATGATTGTGCATTGGAAAGTGCAAAAACTCAATTCAATTGCAATCCAATAGGATTCCAAACACCCTAATATGGTTGTTGGGAATTTGGGACAACTCACTTGAGTCAGTTTACGAGTTAGGAATTTGGATAGTTTTAATGAAGTTGTAGGATCAAACTTTGTTTTCGTTATTTAACACACCAATTGTATTAATATAAAAATTTCAAATATAGATATCACATCATAGATGTATTTGATATATATATATATATATATATATA
>Ga0123341_1006400_pt1 | contig 10650 bp, 4 predicted proteins | sample Turbeapinknodule_FD_89959 | JGI IMG/M metagenome (GOLD analysis project Ga0123341, IMG submission 89959) | Root nodule microbial communities of legume samples collected from Mexico - Turtle bean Mexico pink nodule | ecosystem: Host-associated > Plants > Roots > Nodule | place: Mexico: Nepantla...
ATATAATATTTGGATATTCAATTAGCACGTGAAAGATTTATTATATTGTGAAGAATCTAATTGACACAAGTGTGATTTAAGAGATTAAAATTAAACGTATCTAGAAAATTAAAATATATTTAATTCTTAGTTTTCATGGTTAAACACTTGCTATAAAAGAGAAGTTAAAGTATATATATATTAAATAATTGTTGTTACAATAGTATTATAAACACTACATTCCATCCACTATCTCCAAGTCATCGAAGATTAAACCTTTAAACAATTATTTTATAAGGATGATAACCTAATTTGCTTTAAAATAAGTTAAAGCAAATAGCAAGTGCTGTTCATGCCCCCATATAAAAAAATAATTGTAAATAATATGTATTATAAACTCTAAATTTGATTTAGTATTTGGGAGTGATGGAAGGTGTTTATGGTGTGAGATCTTATACCTTACTAATGGTGTTTGAAAAGGTTTGGAAGGAACATGGAAATGGAGGACAAGTATTCTATAGTGTTCTATAAGATGTGTTTGAAGGAAGGAAAGAGCAAGTTTACATGTTGAAGAAAGTGGTGTATGGATTCAATCAACTAAAAGTGTGGTAAAAAAAGATATCTTATGCAATACGGTTTTCAAAATTTCACTTTTCACCATGTTTTATATATTTTTTTATAAACATTAATTTGTACTATTTGATAGTTAGAGTTAAATACCAATTTAAAAACTAGTTTACAAATTTTGATTAATAATATAAATCATTTTAGATACCAATCATTTTTAGTTTGTAAAATAATATCTAACTTATTTTGTTTTGATTTCTAAACTTAATTGTTATTTAATTATCTTCTTGAGTGTAACAATATTAGTATAAGTATTATTATAAATGATAGAGAGGTCTCTTATATATTAAATTAATTTTAATTGATGTAATTAATTAAAGTGTTGAGTTAGATGAGGGATTGAAGTTGGTAGTACTTCCTCTTGTATGTGTGGGGAAGAAGAGGAGACAACAAGACATCTATTTTTTGAATGTAGAATTGTTTGGTTAGTTTGGAACCAGTGTTATGAATGGCTTGAGGTGACGTCAATTGATCATAGTTATTCTATTTCACATTTTCTGCATTTTAAATTGTGCCATTTGTAAATGTTGTTTGTGGAAGTGGTTGGATTAATTGGAGGCATATGAATAAACACATATTTAAAGGAGGAGTAATTGACCATTATGAGATCTTTTCCTTGGCTCAACTAAATATTTGATATTGGTTAACATCTAAATGTGTTTATGCTTGTTTTTTTTTTTCTGATTGGTGTTTTGATCCGTGGACTTGTTTGTTTTTTATCCATAGCCTTTGATTGTTTTGAGTAAGTGGTTTTTGTGGTGTTTTCTTTAGCTGTCCATGTTGATTTTGAATTGACAGCTTTTGGTGAGTTTTAGGGTCTCTCTTTTGAAATGAGTTGTTTTGTAAAAAGGTTGGATCATCCCTGAAGTGATTCATATTTATTTATTTTTTCATCCTGATAAAAAAAAAACTTAAAGTGTTGAGTATGTTTTTCTTCTACGTCACGCACGAAATTAATGTTTTTGTCTCTAGTCCAAACTTTAGACATACTAGATACTTGTAGTAATAAACTATTGAAATGACATTTTCATTTTACCTAGCAAACAGATTTCCCGTATGAATTATGATGTTAAATATTTTATGATGACTAATAACTGACATAAATGTTATAATATTATAATATAATTCATATTAAAAATTTGTTTGTTAAGTAAAAAAAATCTTATTCTAATAATTTCTTTTTTATATAAGTATACAAAATATCTAAAATTTATGCTTGAGACAATAATTAATTTTACGTTATATTATAAAAAAAAAATATTTAACCTTAAATTAAATAATCATCTAATTGATTAGTTTTATTTTAAAAATTTATGAGAAACTCATATGAATGAATATGTAATTTTCTTTTTATGTAATAGGTTGACTCTGTTGTAACTGGTTACGGTTACAGCATATAAAATGCAGTTTGTAATTCATTGCAATTCTATTGTAATTGGTTTGAATATACACTTTGTTTTTTAAAAAACGACAAAAGATTGAAGTGACATGGGAAAACTAAATTATGATGAATTATTGAATTCACCCCATCCACAACTTTAACCTTTCACAATCTTTCAAGACAAAAGAAACTTGAAAAAGGATCTTGTCTTTTTCCTCATTCTAGTTTTTGTCCCACAAAGAACCCTAGATTAAGATACCAAGACCTTACTAAACACACACAATTTTTTCCTACACACCTTTTCATACACGACAACATAAATATCTATAAAAAATTCTTCTGATCTTCTGTTTTTAAAATCATTTTATATATGCAGAGACTGTGATTGCATGCTTTAAGAAATAAAATTATATTTGTCATTTATATCATGTTATCATAATTAAAAACTTGTTTATTTACTACAATACAACTTTATGAATTCCATATATGTATATATAACAACATTTGTGAATACCCGAATGAGGGATACTTAATTAAAATAAAATAAACTATCTTCTTCCATTCTAGTTCTAGATGTTAGTTATGGATTTTGATTGATTATACAAATATGCTACCTTAACTTACTTATTCTCAACATTTAAATAAAGTTGAACAATATTTAATAGGTTATATATTTAATATTGTTATTATATACTGGTGATATTTGAAAGTTTATATAATAAGTAAGTGTTCAATATTCAACTATTGTATCAATGATGTAACTTTGTTTTGTCTTATGTATTTAATTATACGGTTTGTGATAGATTATATTATCATGAGTTATATTTAGTGTATATAATCATAAAAATAAAAATACCTAATTTATTATATTTTTTTTTATCTTGAAATTTTTATCCTTAATTAGTTAGACAGTTTTCGATACTCAATGTTACAAGTCTGGTCCGACCAATACAAATATAGATAGTCTTCTTTCAACATTTTTCATATTAAAAGTGATATGTTATTATTTGAATTATGATTCACTTTATTAAAATATAAACATGCATAATGTTTTACTACTTTAATTACATATATATATATATATATATATTTTGACTAACACACATGTTTCAAACAATAAATTTGCATTATTTTTGGCTGCTTAAAGATAGATTTAATAATACCTTACATATATGACCTTTTAACTTGTGCCTATAATGTTAGTTTCTGAGTATTTTAATTATGTGATTTTAATATTTCAATTTCTTAGAATGAATTTAAATATAAATATTTTAGTTATATGATTTTAGCCATTGTCAATTTTTAATAAAATATTAAATATATTTGGTCATGGTAAAACATGTGGCATAGTCAAACACACATAGTTAACATGTCACTAAAGTACTCATGTAATATTAATGTGACACGCTAAACCTAGAAAATAAATCATTCCTTCGTTTAGTCAACACTACTAACCTTGTTTAATATTTAATTGCATGATTATAAAAATCTAAAGTTATATAATTATTATTTTTAAAAGTCCGAGTATTTAAAATAGAACACTTTTAACTACAAAGAATGTATACAGACAAAAAATCAAATCTTTAATTTTGAAACATATTGTAAAAGTTTAAGACCACTCATAAAAGAATGAAAAAGAAAATCTTCATTTTTGTAATTAAATCAACATTACTAACTTAACTTTATAAGATCTATCACACTGTGCTTTTTCATTTTTTTTATAAAAATTCTTATGTTATGACTATGAAACTTGACATCTCAACTAAGCTGACACCCCAAGTAACAATAATCATATATCACTACATGAAAAAAATAGTATTTAAAAAAAGAAAGAAAATACAATTCTAAGAAAAGACTAGATGAAAGCCTATTATACCAATGAAAATGTTCTCTATGAATAAAGCATAAATTAACAAATTTATCAGCACATGCATTCCATTTACAAAAAATGTGAGAAACGTTAAACCTGATTTTTCTACAGTAATTAAGGCATGTGTTCCATCTATTACAAAATATTCAAGAAACATTAGTCATAGCGGTAAATACAATACAAACCAAGACAAAATCACTTTCAAATTATAAACTAGTAATATTCATCTTTTGAACTTGTTTAATAACATGTATAACTCACCGTACAAATTATTTTTTTTTCTTCTTTTCGAATAAAGCATAACAATAATGCACAAAACGAAGACTATTTAGGTAATAAATTAAAAGTGGAGCTAAAGTTATAACTTTCTACTTATGACCATTCATAGTTATCCTCATAGCAAAATCACCACTGATCAAACTATTATTTTCCTTAACTTTTATTTTCTTTATGAAATCATCACCCATAGATGGATGCAATATAAACAGCACTCATCAATCACCTCACAAATAGGATCACAAATGAACCCAGTTATCAAATTAATTAATTTTAATAAAGAATCATTGTATTTATCAGATATAGGTACAATATTTATTCAATAATATTTTAAACATGAACGTAGAAATGGAAAATAATTATATATTATTAAGAGGTGTGACTAGGTGGTACCATATGTCTCCATTGGTGGGTAACTCATCTACTTATGCCTTTGAAGAAAAAAAAAAAAACTTTAAAAAAAGCATAAGCATTCTTATGATGAAACTTGGAAAAAAAAGGAAGAAGAAAACGAGATTGGAGCATCCAATATTTAATATTTTTAATTGAATAAAAAATTTAGCAAATACCACGTTGATTTTAGTAGCTCAATTTTTTAATAAGCCTAATAGATACTCAACCATTCAAAATTTCCTAAAATTGTAATAAAAAACTACACGAGTCATGTGTTGTTATTTTATATATCATGCTGGGAAAATGAACTATTTTAAGCAAGTTTTTCCATTTGAAATATCATAAAAAATATAGAGCAATTGATGGTCAATGATGACCTTTTCTCTTTATCACGTTAATTAATAGAAAGATTGTCATATTTATGAAACTCATTAAGTACTTATCCAAAAGTTCATGTGATTTGCAGAACTAACTTTTCTTTTAACTACAAAACAAAACATTGAACATGTCAAACTTTTCTTTATCCTAGTCAAAACTAAAACAATTTTTTATAACTAAGTTATTGATATGGATTTTTAATCACTAATATATGTTAAAGATTATATTGATTGGGTGAAATATCTTATAATACTCAGTATCGCTATTCTAAACATTAAGATAAAAAAAAATACATAATTTTATTTTTATGATTATATACATGTTCATTAACACTAAAAAAAAAAAATTGTAAAATAAAAATCAATTTTATACAAAAAAATAATTAGTTGGTATAGTGACTAAATTAGAAACCATTTTAGAGATTAAAATTTTTTTTTATTTCTAAATTAGTTTCTATTATTGTTAAATGATTTCTAAATTGGTATCTAATTAGCAACCAAGGTTTTTGCCACCAAATTTAGAATATAAAACCTTGGTAGCTAATTAGGTACTAATTCAGAAACCATTTAACAATAATAGAAACTAATTTAGAAACCAATTTTTTTTTTTTAGTTTCTAAAATGGTCTCTAATTTAGTTATAATTATTTTTTGTCTCTAAAATTTGTTTTATTTCATGTTTTTTTTTTTTTGTAGTGTAATGATAGAGTCTGTTAGCATTTTAGACAAAACAAATGTGCGTTTTTATAACAACAATAATAACACCAAAATATTGAATAGTCACTTGGGCGTCAAAAGTTATGCACTTCGGACTAAGAGTTGAAGTAGCTTGAAAACGGAAAAAGATAAAAAAGAAAGCACGACCAAGAGAGAGGAATCAATAGTTTAACAAAAAATAGATACTATCTTAGTCCTTTACCACTCTGATGACCATTTTTATCGAGTCTAATATTTCATTTATATACTTTAAACTAAAAAAAAATCATTAATAAACTTAAAAATTGACTTATTAAAGTTTAGCAAAAGTTTAGCAAGTTGTTTAATTGATGAGTCCCATTAAAAAGAAGTTGAAGTATAGTGGTGAAAGCATCCTAGAGGCATAGCAATGGAGGACCCATATTTCACATGGAATCACGTGTCTTAGTTCCTAATCCACAATTATTAAATTCCAATATTGTTAGCAACTTGAATGCAACATTCCAAAGCAAAAGTTGGAAATTTGATGGACCCCATTATTTGTTAATCCAATAATTACGAGCTCTTGAATATTATAATCACCCCCATGAATGCCCATTATTAAACAAATATATTCTCTCCATCTAACCCAATCAACTAATTATATTGAAAGGAACCCACTAACCTTGCATTAATGAAATTTCGACCGCCCATTAATCTTTTTTTATTTCTAAAAGTGATAGTGAGAATTAATCAACTAAATAACTTGCTATGGTGGGGTAGATTCAAACATCATCAAGAAAAATCATGGAAAATCTTGGCTTTACTCTCTAAGTCCTTCTCCTTTTCTTTATTCTTCTCATGGAGTACACATCATCTTTTACCCAATGCATAGAGTTTAACCTAATTTTTAAAAGTGTGGAATAGTGTATTTGTGTGTTGAAAGGCAAATATTGGTGTGGATGTATTGGGCTTTGTTAGATCTTTAGTGGTGTCAACAAAAACATGTCTTAAATGTCTTTGCCATGCTTCTTCTTTATTATGTTGGAGACTTGGAGACTTTTCACATGCCAATAATGGAAACTCTCCATGCTCATAAATCGGTTTAATGTATATCAAAGCAAGACAGAAAGGGAGTTTTTTTATAATTTAAATTTAGAATTTAACTCAATCTATAATAACCCTAATAAATTTTTAATCACATTTGTGAGTAATGTAAATAATGATGTATTCAAATAGACTTCAATATCATTTTAAAATTTGAGTTTAGATTCAATACAATTCTATACAAATTTGATTTCAAAATCAGAATCTCAAGCTTTGGCATAGGTGTGTTATAGGTCAACTTTTGTTGACAATACTAATTCTTTGGAAAGAAGTTAAAAAACCATAGGAGAAGATCTCATGACACTTGTTAAAAAAAAAACTTTCTAAAAGGTATAATCATGATTTAAGATGACATGGTTATGATTTTTTTGGATTGTTTCAATTACCAAAAGTTTCAAATATGTGAATTTATAAATTTATGTGGTAAATATAATATTGATTGATTGATGTAAAATAAATGTAAAAATAAATATAATAATATTGTAAATATTAGGTCCTAATTTAATATTGGTTATGAAGTCAACTAATTACAAAGAGAATGAAGCAGCGAGACAAAGTTTTTTGAAAGAAGCTAGGAAGAGGACAATATTTTATGGGATAGTTGTTGTGGTGGAGTTGATGCCATGTACTGAACAATAAGTCTAAAGATTTTCTTTTCGCTCATCTCGTGTTTATAGTACATGGTGTTTTAATATGGTTTACAAAATATCTTGATCGTCATGATGTTATTTATGTGGTTCAGCTTTATTTTGTATTATAGCTTAATTGATATATTTTGAACCTTTTTGATGTATTTAGTTTGTTTATATGTCTTTTTTGGCTCATAAATATAGTATGTGGAGGAGTCCGTACTTGATACCGGTGGTAGAATTTTGTTAGGTTTTTGTAAAAGGGTTGAAGTACCTGAAGTACTCTCATTTATTCTACTCTTTTTGCTGATAAAAAAAACAAAGAGAATCGATGTAGAATGTCCTTTGACTAGATTGATTATGAAGTCAATTTATTACAAAAAGAATCATTGTAGAATGTCCTTTGTTTATGGTGCTAACTCACCCTCTCACTATAAATTTTGTCATGAACTTTCTTTCTCTTTTCTATCGCTCTCATTTCCTTTATGCATTTTCAAACTTTCACACACCCTCTTTTTCCTCAACCGACATACTCTTTAATTATCATCTTCACATTTTCTATGTTTTTACATACTACTCCATTTTTTTACTTTAAGCAACACTAAACTAAGTAGGGGTGGCAAAACGGGTCAACCCAACCTATTTTGACTTAACCCGTCAAGGCTATTACGGGCTGAAAATAATGATTCATCTCGTCACAAGGTGGGTTAGCAAACTGACCCACTATTTTTTTTTTTATCTATTTACTTGATTGTAGTTATTGATATCCCTTTTTGGATAATAAAAATGCAAGGAATAAAAAAAAATTGAATCAAACTTTAATATTCTAATAAAAAAATATTTAATGTCTAACAAAATAAAGTAAATATCAACAATACTTCAATGAATCAAATTTTGTATAAAAAAATTAATGTAAATCAAGTTTTATATAAAATATTGACCATCAACAATTTTAGTTTCAAAAGCACGAGATTTCTCTTTAAAAGTTTTTTTTTAAAAAAATAGGTTAGCAGGTTAGGCGGATTAAGCGTAGTTAAAAAAATTGACTTGCCTTGCCTAACAATGGCGGACTGACAGACATACCCATTTTGCTATCCTATATTAAATACTAGAAACCATAGCAATTTGAAAAGATGAAGGAATTTGACTCAAGAGTTTAGAATAAACAATAAAAAGGAAATTAAAAACAATAGTAAACTCTTTATTCTTTTATCATTTCATTTAAAATTATTTTTTATTTTTATTACAAGAATATATAACAACTATCATAGATACTCACATGGACATTTAAATCGACCCAATTAGAGCAAGGTTGGTTTGATTCAATAACTGTTTTCATAATTGAATTCTTCCACTATTACAATCTTTTATATTTTGTGAGACTTCTATATAAACATACTCATAAAAAAATTCAAATTTTTATAAAAGTAGTTTAGAAATTTTTTCACAAAATGTTAAAAATTCTAACAAACGCAGGAACGAATCTTTTTACTTGTCTAAGAAGAAAGAAGAAAAGAAGTCCCCACAAATTGGCACCTTAACGATGTTGAAAATGTAGTGTTTTGGAACAGTTTTCAACATTTGAACATACCACTTGATGTAATCAATATTTCTTGCAAGCTTAGTTTGCTTAATATTCTTTATCTGTTTAATTATTTTATATATATTCATAACTGCTACCATGTTTGGGCATAATGTATGAATAAATTATTGCAATTTGTGTGCATATGAGATTAGAAACCCAGTTTGGCACTTACTTGACATTGTACGCAATTAATTTAAAACATAGACCAAGAACATGTTTTGTCTATTGCGTGATGTGTACAATGGTATCACTTTATCACTTCATTATTGTATAAATTCTTTGACTCTACAATTATTATATATTATAATTTTTACTGCTCAATAACCTTACTATCAATACTAATACTAAAATTGTACTATTATATTTTTTTAAGAGGAATATTAAAATTGAACTATTATATTTTTAAGTTTAATTCAATATCATAAAATTTATTATATTTTTTAAGAAGTGAACTTTAAGTTTAACGCAATATCATAAAATTTGTTATATTTCTTAATAAATGAACTTTAAGTTTAACTCAATATCATAAAATTGGTTTATAAAGTAAGGTTTATAATTATTTATATACTATGAAAAGGTTCTAATCTTAATCGATATGAGATCTTCAGCACATCTCTCGTGCGTGAGAGTATGTATTATGAGTGGTCCGATAACGGATAGTCTAATAAACCCAACAAACAATCACTAGGATAAACCTGAAATGACTCTGATACCATATTAAAAAATGAACTTTAAATCTAATTCATCCTCAAAACCAACTTATAAAGTGAGATTTTTGTAAGAAATTCCAAATTAAGATTACATAGTTTGTTAGAAGTTGGTTCCTATGTGATATTTTATTATATAACGTATGGTATGGTGTAATAATTCTTAGAAATAAGAATAATTTCTCATTACCAGGCAGAAATATGCTTTCTAAAAGTATATATAGAAGAAAATGTCAATAAATAAGATATAGAACTCTTTAAATTTTATAATTTTTAGTAAATTTGAAATCATAAGAAAGCGTGTTACAAAAAATATTCAGAAAATATGTGCCTTTGACATTTTTCATTACATAAATACTTAGTGACCTGCTTACTTGATTCAAAATCGTCATAGTTGTTGTTCAGTACTAATCAGTCAGAAAATTATCACATTATCTTACAAATATTTTTTTTAATTGAAAAAAGGTACTTTTATGCTTGTGTAAATATGGTGAGGACATCAATGGCACTCTATGGGATAACTGCTTCCCCAAATTACAATTAATTATCCAGTAAAATAAACTAGATAAACGTGAAATAAAGATTTTAAAATGAGTTTTGTAAAATAAAGATGTTAAAATGAGTTTCATTGCGAATAATTAACTTAGAATTTAAAGAGACTCATTTCTTTAGTATACTAAGTTTCTATATAGTTTATTCTTAGTTTATTTCATTAGTATAATAAGTTTTTATATAGTTTATCTTTAGAGTTCTTTATAAATAAGCATAAATTATTTATATATTGTTTTTGTCAACATATGAGTTTTGATCTAATTTTTTCATATTTTTTTTATTTTTTTCTTTTATTAATATTTTTTTTTTCATGTAATAGCAGATGATTGTTATTACTTGTGAGTATCAACTGAGATTTCAAATTGTATAATAATTCCTAACATTAACCTTTATAAAAGAAATGTTAAAATGAATTAACTTTTAAATTGAGTTTTATGGGTAAGACATAAATTTTGTAACTTAATTGAAATTAATGATTAGGACAGTTGACTAA
>Ga0123341_1006402_pt1 | contig 10650 bp, 9 predicted proteins | sample Turbeapinknodule_FD_89959 | JGI IMG/M metagenome (GOLD analysis project Ga0123341, IMG submission 89959) | Root nodule microbial communities of legume samples collected from Mexico - Turtle bean Mexico pink nodule | ecosystem: Host-associated > Plants > Roots > Nodule | place: Mexico: Nepantla...
AAATATTAAATATATACTATAAAATTAGAAAATAAATCACATCTTATATAAATAAATAAAAAATTATTTTTTAATATTAAAAACCCTTGTAGATGAATGAGGGTAAATTTGGAAATAACATATGTTGATGTGGCTTTCCCTCTATGTCTTTTCATTTTGAGGGGAGAGGATATTTACTGTTCACAGGTATACCCTCTCCTCCTCTTTCCTGCAAAACCGATCCAAACCATTGATATCATCTAATTTATTTTCTTGTGAACAGTACATCCATAAAAGCAAACATAGTCTTAAATAATTTAAATATTTTCTTAGATAGCAAATGGTGAAAAGATGTTGAGTTTTGAGTAACTTATTTAACTATTTATATTTTGTAAATATTTGAACCAAAACATTTTGAATTTTTGAATCGCTAAAGTCTAAAACTCACTTTTAAATTATATTATTTATATTAAAATATGAATTTATAATAAAAATATTTGATTAAATGGTTCTAGACTATTGTCAATATAATAATAACACAGTCAATTTTTATTAATTTATTTTACTAATTACATTTTAGATATGTTATTGAACTATTGGTTTATACTGTGTATTTGTTAGTTTCTGTACATTTAAAAAAAAGAGCTTATGTACCTTTTAGAAAAAGAAAAAAAAAGAAAAATGGGATGGAAAATTTTAGCCGTTGCTAACATGTTTAATATGGCAAAGAATTTAAAAAGTGAGACCTAATTTGTTTTGGCTTTCAACTTGGAACTGGAACTGATCTAGGAGATACTGAAATCTAATCAAAACTCACTGTAATTTAATCACTAACATGGAAAACATATGAAAACTAATTAAAAGAAAGTAAATGTAATTATATAGCTGTAAATAAGGGTGAAAGGAAATTGATAGTATAATATTTCTAAATATTATTTGACAAATATAAATATAATAATTAAAAGTTAAATGATTAATATTTATATTCTTGAAGTGAACGTATTATATTATATATTATATATATCCAAATATTTTCTTAAAAAATTCCTTATCCAAGCATGTAGTAATTAATAGCATAACTGATAGAGTTGTATTAATAATAATAATAATAATTAGGAATGGCGAAGTAAGTAGTAATACTAGAATTTGTACCAAACACGAGATGGACGTAGGCTGGTCCGTGCCCGCACACCAAACACGATATCGAAGGGCGAAGGGTGGTGGGTAGGTGGTGCCACTTGTGTTTCTCACCATTCATTATTACACCCATTGCCACCAAACCAAACCATACACCAACCTCCCTCTATTCTTCTTTTTCTCTCTCAACTCAACAACCAAACTTAGTATCACATCATATCACTGTGTTTGCTTTTGTTCCCCATTCAATCTAATTCTCTGGCGTGTTACCAATTCCAATTCCAATTCCAATGGCGTCTTCTCTCTCTACCAAACCATTCTCAACCGACGCTCTCTCTGCCTTCGCTTCTATCAATTCCGATCTTCGATCTCTCTCTCCCGGTTATCTCCGACTCTCGCTCCGTCCTCGTCTTCCCAAGAGACTCCGTCAGTCCTCTCTCTGTTCGTTAATAGTTTCATTTTCAGCTAATTCTTTGTTTTACGTGTTTCTTCTTCATCGCTTATATTTTAATTCTTATTGTTTTTACGTGATCAGCTACTAGAATCTGCTCCTCGTTATTTTCCGTGATTTTCTTTTTCTGTTCGATCCTTTGCTTAGCTGAGTTGATTTTATCTGCTAAATATTTCAATTCGTTCGCTGAATTCGTGTATCTAGGTTTCCGGAATCGGTTGTACTTTGTTGTAAGGAATGTGTTGTGACATTGTTATTAAGCAATTCGTGTAAGAATCTCTGAAGCAAATCGTGTTAAATGAAATTGGATGTCTCTTCTCAAACCTCCGTCGTTTGTATTGCATATCTTTTGGCGACGCTGCTATCTAGCTTCTATGCTCACAGGTTGATGTAGGTGTGGTCTGAAAACCGTGTTTTTTTGTTGTTGCATGTCTTCTTTTAGGTGCTAGGAACTAAAATTTCATAAACCGTGTTTTTTTTTGGTTTTCATTATGATTTCAAATTCAATAAACACGTAGGATTAGTGTCTATGATAAATGCAACGAATTAAGGAAAATATATGGTTCCGATGCCAGTTACATTACATGTTAAGAATTTTAAACTAATGGAATTGGGATGGATGGTTTTTAATTTTCTTAGAGTGTTGACATATTACAGAGATACAGGCGGCTGGAAGTACTTATGGGAATCACTTTCGTGTGACTACATACGGAGAATCCCATGGAGGAGGTGTTGGTTGTGTCATCGATGGATGTCCACCTCGTATACCTCTCTGTGAAGCTGACATGCAGATGGATCTTGACAGAAGGTACTTGCCTCTGAGATCATCTATTTATCTTCATTGAACCACTTGCACTGTGTGACAAAACACTCTGGTGTTTGGATTGAAATCTGTGCTAAACTGCTAGTTAGGGAATATGACATTTATGAATGATAGGTAGTGATTGCTTCTGATGCACCATGTCTTCAAAAAATAACTGCGTGATTTCTCATGTATAGGAGGCCAGGTCAGAGCCGAATTACAACTCCTAGAAAGGAGACTGATACATGTAAAATATTTTCAGGAGTCTCCGAAGGTCACTATTTCTTCTGACTATTATTAGCTTGGAAAATTGTATGTTTCATGAAAAGATGTTTGAAGTATAATCTGTTAATTGCAGGACGTACTACTGGAACTCCAATTCATATATTTGTGCCCAATACGGATCAAAGAGGAAATGTGAGTATCTAATTCTAGAGCTTGTTTATGACAAACAAAAACTATTATCATAATTCAGGGATGCTGATAAAATATTGTACTCTGGGGAACTTTTTCAGGACTATAGTGAGATGTCATTAGCTTATAGGCCTTCCCATGCAGATGCTACCTATGACATGAAGTATGGTGTTAGATCAGTTCAGGTACTGACTTTTTTATTGTAATGAGTCCAACATTTTTTCAATGGGATATTTATATGTAATAAGCTCATACATCTGAACTCTATTATGTTTAAGGGTGGTGGTAGATCTTCTGCAAGAGAAACAATTGGAAGGGTTGCTTCTGGTGCTGTTGCTAAGAAAATCCTTAAAGACTTTTCTGGAACTGAGGTGTTACTTGTCTCTTGAGTTTATTTTTCTTTGTGGTATTCCTTTGTGTTTTTCTGTTTTATAACTGGCCAAGAAGAATATTTTAAGAACATCATAGCCTTTCTATATCCCTGTTTATATTCTAATTTTACATATTCATATTTTGCTTCTTTTGTTTGCATCTAGAACTGCATAAACCACAGATTGCTATAAGTTTTAGCCGTTAAAATTAATCATTATATAATTGCTCCAAAGTTAGAGGATGCGCACAGTGACCACCAACATATGAATTTAACCTTCTATGCAAAAATAAGAAGCATTTTAATTCTAAATTAGATCTACACATAGCTTGTCTCTCGGTGAGGCCTATTAGCTGCAGATGTCATGTGTGGTAATCCTATTAAACACTGCTATTAAAGTGAAAAACTTGGCTTTAAAGGACCTCTTGAGATGCAAATACACTTGTAGTTTTACAATTCATATTTTTGCTTCTTGGTTTTTGGTTCTTTTGTTTGCATCTAGAACTGCATAAACCACAGATTGCTATAAGTTTTAGCCATTAAAACTAATCATGATATAATTGCTCCAAAGTTAGAGTATGCGCTCAGTGACCACCAACATATGAATTTAACCTTCTATGCAAAAATAAGAAGCATTCTAATTCTAAATTAGTTCTACACATAGCATGTCTCTCGGTGAGGCCTATTAGCTGCAGATGTCATGTGTACTAATCCTGTTAAACACTGCTATTAAAGTGAAAGACTTGGCTTTAAAGGACCTCTTGAGATGCAAATACACTTGTAATTTTACATATTCATATTTTTGCTTCTTGGTTTTTGGTTCTTTTGTTTGCATCTAGAACTGCATAAACCACAGATTGCTATAAGTTTTAGCCGTGAAATTAATCATGATATAATTGCTCTAAAGTTAGAGGATGCGCACAGTGACCACCAACATATGAATTTAACCTTCTATGCAAAGAAGCATTCTAATTCTAAATTAGATCTACACATAGCATGTTTCTCGATGAGGCCTATTAGCTGCAGATGTCATGTGTGCTAATCCTGTTAAACACTGCTATTTAAGTGAAAGACTTGGCTTTAAAGGACCTCTTGAGATGCAAATACATTTGTCAAGAAGGAAGTTTTAATGATTTTGACTTAGAAACCTAAGAGATTTTAAATAACACCAGAAGAATCCAAAGTGCTATACCTTCCCTCTGGATCAGTTGTAGATTCACGTAGAAGTATAAGAGATTTATTTCTCAAGCCTAGCTATCACACGAGTTTCTGCTCAAATGAAAGTTCCAACTTCCAAGTAAATTTGGACCCTGAATGAAACAAAAGTTCTCAATGGTTATTTATGTATGGAAAACAGATGAGAAAGGTGTCAAAAGCTTCTAACAAAACGAAGAAAACATTCCTTACCCTAAATTCCTTCTATAATGCTATATTACTGTTATCTCCTAAATTAATGGAAATGATGACTAAGAAACATTATCCTAAGAAATAAATTACTAGTATGAGTTGCAGTGATCACTGAGTCAACATCATATCCATATTGATCTTGATGTCATTTTCATTTAAAACACATATACTTGCCTGAGTTTGAAGATTTCAAAGATTATTACCCCAAGAATTGAACTTTCAAAGACTACCATAGATTGCATTGACACTGGGTTGGCATCCTATCCCTACTGATCATATGTAAGGTCAGCTTGTACTTGTCTGTTAGGGCCTAACTTTGCCAGATCAATCTCTCTCTGTGCTGACATTCTTTTTACAAAATGCAAATCTTTAGTCACCACTGGATGGTTGATATAGATATAATAACGTACATACCTGTCACAAGTTTTATTTGCCAATTCCTTAAGAAACATCCTGGCTAAAGGTTCCTTATTTTTCAGATTCTTGCATATGTGTCTCAAGTCCATAAGGTTATTCTTCCCGAGGACCTTATCAATCATGACGCTCTGATGCTTCATCAGGTATTAAAGTTAATATTCATATTTGTGCGTGCACTGGTGGCATAGTGCTTCCTTTGTAAAGTTGTTTGAAGTAAATTTCGTGTATTTTAAACATGGAAGTGACTATCTGTTTTATTTTTTATGTTTTCTTTAATGGTTTTTGAATATAGCCAAGTATTAAATATTTTGATTGAGTCTGCTTATTGGCAATGGAATACATTTTACAATTTATGCTTCTTGTTTGATTTAAACTGAAACTTCAACATTCTGAGCATTACCCATAAATATTACTTAGGAAATGACTTTTACCATTACTAAGGAAATGGGTGATAAATACTTTTACCATCTCAAGGCCAAAGCTGAATTTCAGGTCAATATGCACTAGCACATATATTGGTCTCGTAAATTTTGATCTTACAACAGATTATAGAATACAATTGTATAATTAGTGCTTGATAAGTTATTGATACTTACATGTGAAATCTATTTATTTTTAACTATAACGAGTTAAAAGGGGGGGAGGACCATTCCTATAAAATGGATAAATTTTCATTATCTTGAAAACATGGTCTAATGCATTTAACTGGAATATATATGATGTGAATCTGCACTAGACTTCTGTTATTTACCAAATAACTGTCTATCTGCTGCTAACTTCTCCTAGAATTCATACAGTGACCTATCCAATGTGTTATGCACTTGCAGGGAAAATAAGTAAACTAATACTAATTTAAAATAATCAATGTATGAATATCCTATTATTTATTTTATTGAACCGGTGCTATCATACTGTCGTGTAAGGATGTGGTCTTCCAAATTGATTGCTTATTGTTATAACTTATATCGACAATACTTTTTATTGATGTTATCATTATTATATTCTTGCAATTCCGAAGCCAAATTCGTGGTTTGCCACTTTTATTGAACAGGTGCCATCATACTATCCTGTTCAGAATGCTGTCCTCCAATTTAATTGCTTATTGTTATAACTATTGAGATTACTTTTTATTGATGTTATTATCATTAATTATGAAGCTAAATTCCTGGTTTGCCAATATTTTTTGGAAATTTTCCAGATTGAGAGTAATATTGTTCGATGTCCAGACCCTGAATATGCAGAGAAGATGATAGCTGCAATTGATGCTGTGCGAGTGCGAGGTGATTCTGTTGGTGGTGTTGTAACATGCATTGTTAGGAACTGTCCTCGTGTAAGTCTTTCCACCTGTCTCTATCAAGCTGAAATAATTTGGCAAAATAGCAAGTAGAGATAAAAGCGATAACAACTGTACAGGTTTTTATTAGTAAACTCAGCTATCACATGGTTAGTTGGCTTTAAATAGAAATACAACTACATTATTTTTTTCGGCTCAAATACAATGTTGCTCAATATCGGGTTATAGTGATGTAACATAAGTGTCTTAGTGTTGCTAATGGTCTCTTTGTTTTTTATGTCATTCATTTTGGCAAATTCTCCCTCCACCCCCATATCTTTCCCCTGCACCTCCATATTAATTTTGAATAGTTAATTTTAACCTTTTTAAAATTTTTAAATAATCCTAAATGAAGTATAAACTCACATTTTTAAGTAACCTCAATTGCATCCCCGCACCCCATACCTTTCTTCCAGCTACAACACTTCCATTCTTCTCCAGCTGCAGCAGCATTTGAGTGAGCAGTTCCATTATTGACGTGTGTGAGAGGGTTGATGAGAAGATTCGTTGTATTTGACATTTATTAGTGTGAAATTAATTTTTTTTAGTTTTGTACTCCATTTTTGCACCTCGCTGGTTTTCTTTTTGGGTTTTATGAAAACGAAAACACAACCACCACTAGTAAAAACACCACAAAGCTTACTTCAACCACCAACATTTACCACCAGCCACCACAAGCAACAAGCACCACTTCAAAAATGAAGAAGACACCACACTCTCCATCATACTAAGAAGGATATTGTTGGAAATAAAAAGAAGTATAATTTGCCTTCATTTTTTACATTCTACTGATTAACTTGGGCTTCCTTACTTTTAAAATAAACCCGACATTAGCCTTTTCATTTCCAGGCCATTAACCTTTGAGTAGCACCATTCTATGACCTAAATTTCTTTTCCTCCTTTTAAACTTAGACATCAACCCTTCTCTTCCAATACTCAAAACACTCATACATTTTCTTCCAGTCTAGCAACACCTGCGTTTTTACATGTAAAATACCCTTCTTTTACATTTTGCTTTCTCCTTTCTTAAATCTTCCCCTTCTTGTTTCTATAATATCTTCCTCCTTTTGCTTTTCTCTTTTTTTTAAACCCGTCTTCTTCCAAATTTGAAGTTGTTTTTTTCTTCTTATTCTCTCTTGTACAATAAAAATGTGCTTACTATGTGGCTTCTGCTATTTTCCCGTGACGCTATCCACTGTATGACACAATGGCTTTTAAGCTTTTTGCAATTTTCTATTGACAACTCTGCTTAAATGTGTTTTTCATCTCAACAGATTAATCCATTTTGGTTCTTTTCTTTTCTTTGATGCAATCCCTGATTTTGTTAAAAATAACATGTTTTTAGTCCCTGTCACTAGATTTGCTTTGTAAAGTGATGCGGAGGCATAATCAAATTGTGCCATATGTCATTGATCCGTTTGTCATATCATCACTTTAAGGGAGTAAATCTAATCATAGGGGCTAAATGCAATAAAATCTGAAGTCAAAATGGAAACAATTTTTTAGGTAGCAAAATCAAAGTTTGCTAATTTTTATGGGAAGATAAAACATATTTAAGCTCTTTTTTTTCTGTTCTAAGAATATTTCTAACTTTTTATCTTTGACCCTGCCTGTAATAGTGCTTGCTTAATGAATCTTGTGCAGAAAATGGTGGAAATTTGGCCATAACTAGACTCTGAAAGCTGTACTCTTTAGTCATCTACGAGTTTTAGAACTTCCCTTCCTTGCATAGCATAATTTACTTTTAAAAAAATTAAGTTGTAGCCCATGCCCATAAATATCAGATTGCTCTTTAATAATTAGCATGAGAGAGAAAACACTCTGCTTTGAAACCATGCTTGCTGTTTTGCAATTTTGAATCTCCCTTAATATCTTGTAAAGGCACCTCTTAGTTCTCATCCTAACTCCAGCTAATTTTTATTTATATTATTCAGTTTTTTATATTAATTTTCCACTTATAATAAAAATGATCTTATTATTTCTCAGGGTCTTGGTTCACCAGTGTTTGACAAACTTGAGGCTGAGTTGGCTAAAGCTGTTATGTCTTTGCCTGCAACCAAGGGCTTTCAGTTTGGTTCTGGGTTTGCAGGTACTGAAGCATACTTGTCTTACTGATACCAATTAAACAACGTCATTTTCTTTGATAACTTGAGTCTGAGGTGTGTTCTGATGGCTTAATGAAATCATTATAGGCACCTTTTTGACTGGGAGTGAACACAATGATGAGTTCTATATAGATGAACATGGAAAGACAAGAACAAGAACAAATCGCTCTGGTGGGATACAGGTATTTATACTTGTTCTATAATTACTAATTAGTTGTTTCTAGATGTTCACGATGATGGTCATGTGTCTATATTTGTTTTACTTAAATTATCTGTATTGACAATCAGGGTGGAATTTCCAATGGGGAAATCATTAATATGAGAATAGCTTTCAAGCCAACATCGACTATTGCAGTAAGTTTAATCTCTTCTCTTTCTATCTTCATCACTGTCCCATTCATCCATTAAACACACATACTAGCCAATCTAACATGTTCACGATATCTTTCACAATGCTTATTCTTGTTAGACTATCTAGGATATTTTAGAGTAACTTTAGTAGTCTCTTGAGATTGATTTTTGTATTTCATTATTTTTGTATTACCATATGTATTTTACATTAAGTGAACATGGTGTTACACTTTTGCAGAAGAAGCAACATACTGTGACACGGGATAAAAAGGAAACAGAGCTGATAGCCCGTGGTCGCCATGATCCTTGTGTTGTTCCAAGAGGTTAATAACCGTGCTTTTTTTGTTAGAATGCTGTTTGTATTATCTTTAGTTCACTTTTTTCACTTCATCTCTAATATAATTCATGTAAGTTGCTGAGAGGACAATCTTTAGAAATGTTAACATTGAACTGAAGGGCAAGATAATTCGTTACACGACAACTTTTCCTTAAACGACATCTAAATCTAATGTCAGAAAGAAAGGAGAATTGAGTATTATGCGTGTGTGCATGGTTTTCAATCATGACAACATTTCAAGTTTTTGACTCTTGCTAGAATTTAAATCACTAGAAAATAAAATCTCTGAATATTTTGTTGGACTGGGCTTGCAGCTGTACCCATGGTAGAGGCAGTGGTAGCTTTGGTTCTTGTGGACCAGTTGATGGCACAATATGCACAGTGTAATCTGTTTCCCGTAAACTTAGATTTTCAAGAACCCATGGTGGCCGCATTATCGCCAGAAGAAGTACCTTTCTGAAGAATATGAAGAGGGTACGTAAATCAGTATTTGTCTGCCTTCTGGCTAGTTGACGGTTAATTCATTTTGATGAAAGTTCTAGTTTCCCTCTGGCGAGGATCCGTCTCCTAGTCATGTTCGCCTTGTGGCAGATATTTTTGCGGATGCAATTTATCTTCTTGTATTAGTGTTAAGTTAATCTGTGTTTCTTTTTATTTTCTCCTTTTTCATTTCGAGGGTGAACATTGTTTATAGAAAACCTGGTCGCAAAAGCACCGCGATGTATCCTTAAAGTGAACTGGAATTATATGCTGTGAGAAATATATAATAGTTTTTGGTCTAGCAAGTGTTGCTATGCATTTCAATAAATGAAAGCGTTGGGATGTTTAGCTGGCTCTCAATAATATATATTATGCATTGTGATTACGAACTACAATGTCAATGTTTTACTTTTATGCCTTTCTTTTTGCTTGTTTACATGTTCTTAACTTCACCAATTTTTTGGCGAAGTTTTAGAGTAGGGGTGTGACAGATTCCTTAACTGTTAAAATATACTCGGGACACAATACTTTAATTTATTTGGCATGTAGAAATAGTAATACTGTAAGTGCGTACCACAAATTACCTCACTAAATCATAAAATATAACAAAATATAGTTTACTCAAATTTACAAAACGCTCCCTTTTTCTTTCACGTTGTCTGAATTATGGACATCAATAGTGGCAACAGAAGGTTTCGGTGATTCTTGTTGTATCCATGCAAATGTTTTCAAATTGAAGGTCTCTTTTAATTATTTTTATTTCACTAGGAATAACTTAATGGTCATTGTAGGAGGGAGATTACTTAATATTTCTAAATAATCATTCTGAAATGAAGGCAAAATGGTTTTTTGTGATCAAAATTCCATGCTTTTTTAAAAGAGAAGAATAATGATGACATTTTAGCCATAAATTATTTCAACAAGAAAATTGGAGGTTGAGATATCTTTCATAGGGGTGGGTAAATTCTCTATCTAGCATCATTTATACTTTTATTTCCCTAACTAGCACTCTTTTGTTTTTATTTCCCTATCTAGCACTCTTTTGTTTTTATTTCCCTATCTAGCAC